>Ga0070682_100000073_pt1 | contig 92725 bp, 69 predicted proteins | sample KBSC63LmetaG_FD_64668 | JGI IMG/M metagenome (GOLD analysis project Ga0070682, IMG submission 64668) | Corn rhizosphere microbial communities from Kellogg Biological Station, Michigan, USA - KBS C6-3L metaG | ecosystem: Host-associated > Plants > Roots > Rhizosphere | place: USA: Michigan...
GTCAGTATGGCCACCTGTCGCCCATCCATTACGGCTTTGAACGCGGCGCGCATTGCGACTTCCGTCTTACCATAACCGACGTCGCCGATAATAAGCCGGTCCATCGGCGTGGCGGTCTCCATGTCGGTTTTCACGTCTTCGATCGCGTTTGCCTGATCGACCGTCAGATCGAATGGAAATGCGTCTTCAAATTCGTGCTGCCAGGGCGCGTCCGGCGAAAAGGAGTGTCCGCGAACAAGTTTTCGTTCAGCATATAGCCGTAAAAGCTCGTCGGCCATATCGCGCATCGCGCGCTTGGCCTTAGCTTTAGTTTTTTGCCAACCAAGCCCGCCGAGACGATCGAGCGTGGGCTGTTGCCCTTCGCCGCTGGAATAACGCTGCACCAAATCGAGGCGTTCGACCGGCACATATAGCTTCGCGTCCTCCGCGTAATAGAGGAGCATGAACTCGCTGCTGCGTGGTCCGAGATCAAGAGTTTGCAAACCACCGAAACGGGCGATGCCGTGATCGATGTGAACTACGAAGTCCCCTGGCTTGAGATCGCGAAAGTCCGAAAGAAAGGCGGCGGTGCGCGATTTCTTCTTTCTGCTGTCGCGCGCCTGCCTTCCCTCGCCCGCAACGGAAGTGGCGCGCCGCTCCAGCGTTTGCGTGCCGGTTTCGTCAAACAAGTCAGCTTCAACGTGGGCCAGCAATCGCGCTGCGGGCATTTCGAAGCCGGTACGCAAACGTCCAACGGTGACGATCGCTGGTTCAATGGCGGAGGCCTCGCCGGACGACTGGTCAGTTAAAGAGATTTGAGCGCGAATGTCGTATTCGGCGAGTATCTCCGCGACTCGTTCCGCCACACCGAGGCTCGGCATCACAAACAGCGTCGCGTTTCCATTTTCAATGCGGCTGTGGACGTCTTTCGCAAGCTGGGCCAGGCGGCCGTGATACTTCTGCGTCGACTGCGTTTTCCACTCGAATTCCGGCGCCTGACCTGCAACCGGAAACAGAAACATGGGGGCGCGAACCGCACGGGCGCGACCTAATTGCACCGTCGGAGCTTCCGCATCCAGGGCCACCGCCTGGTCCTGTTCCGCCGCTGCCCGGCCTAAGACTCGAAGCTCCACGCGCTGTCGCGAATCAAGCTTCGTTCGTAACTCCTCGACAGTTAAATAGAGTTCGTCCGGCCTTACGGCGATGTCGTCGGCAGCATCGTTTTCCGCAAACCGTTCGTTGAGCGTTTGATAAACTTCGCCGAGATAGTTTTCGACTGACGACGGCTCATCCACGATGATTACAGCATCTTTCAGGTAATCGAAAACGCTGCCGCCTCTTTGGATGACGATGGGCATCAGCCATTCCCAACCGGTAAAAGTTTCGCCTTCGTCTGCGAAGTCGGTGCGATCTTTCAACGCGCGAGCGTAACGTGGATCAGTCCAACGGTTACGTGCAGCCTGAGCCCAGTTAAGAAAGTCACGGCTGCGCACTGCGACTTCACGCATCGGCACAATTTCAAGTTTGTTTACCTGGTGCGTCGAGAGCTGAGTTTCGGGATCGAAGGCGCGAATGGATTCAATTTCATCGCCAAAGAATTCGATACGCGAGGGATTCTCCTGGCCGGGCGACCAAACATCGAGGATTCCACCGCGCATCGAGAATTCGCCGACCGCGCCCACCGGATCCTCGCGCACGTAGCCGGCAGCCGTGAGTTTTTCGACCAGCTCCTCCGGCGAGTACATTTCACTTCTTAATAGTACAGCGCCATTCGCGAGAACTTCGTCCGGCATAACCGTGCGTCTCGCCAACGCGCGCGCCGTGAGTAAGATAAAATCCTGTGATGCATTTGCTAACCGCCAAAGAGTCAGCGCGCGGCGTTCGAGAGTTTCGGGATGGGGCGATGCGCCCGCGTAAGGATCGCTTTCAGACGAGGGCAGAATCAGCACTTCATTGTCACAGTTTCTCTTGCCGGCAAGCGCGCAATACCAAAATCGCAAATCCGCCTCCCAGGGTTCGAGATCACGGTTGGCCTGCGTAATGATTGCGAAGAGTTTGCCGGTTTCGCGCTGCAGCGCTGCGACTGCCAATGCGCGAGCCGAGCCGGCAACGAGGCCGCTGATCGAAATGACGCGCGCGCCCCTTTTGAGCTCGGCTGCCAAACGCTTGAATTCCGCCGTCTCCGTTATGCTCTGCAGCGTTGCTTGTAAGGGATTAATTGTTTTCGTGGTACTGCTCATAAGTAACAAACAGGAAGAAATAAGAGCGGGGGCAGGCCCCCTTCCCGACCCTGAGATGTTTTAGAAGCTTTTTGATCCCCAAGGTTGAAAGGCTTTCAACGAAATGATCAGCTCAACTTAAATAAGCTCAGGGTCAGGAAGGGGGCCTGCCCCCGCTCTTTGCGCTGACTGTCCCTGCTTCATTCTTTCAATCATCTTGCTGGTCGACATTCCTTCGACAAACGGCAAGCTCACTACGCGACCGCCCGCCGCTTCAACTTCTTCACGTCCGTGGATCTCGTCGAGACCGTAATCGCCGCCTTTAACCAAAACGTCAGGCAGCAAATCGGCAATTAGCCGCCGCGGCGATTCGTCGTCGAAGACGGTTACGTAATCAACCTGTCTTAAGGCTGCCAAAATCTCCGCCCGCTCTTGCTCGTTTGTTATCGGACGATCGTTCCCTTTCAGTTTCCTGACCGCTGCATCGCTGTTAACCGCAACCACCAGCACGTCGCCCAAGGCTCGCGCTTCATTCAGATAGCGCACATGGCCAACGTGCAAAAGATCGAAAACGCCGTTCGTGAAAACGACGGTTTTGCCCTCAGCGCGCAGACGTTGGCGCAAACTGAGCAGGTCACCCAGGCTCAGAATCTTTTCGATCATTGGCTAACAATCTAGCATGCAGGGATGACTGTAGGTAAATGCGAAAGAAAAGAGCGAGGGCCGGCTTACTCCTGACCTTGAGCTGAGTTGTGTTGAATTAACTTCGTGTAAATTGAAAGGCTTTCCATCTTGCGAGTGTGCCGTCAGCTCGGTACCAGAAGGCGGGCTTGCTCCGGTTCTTTCTTCCATTTACGATGCATCTCATGCCGGTTCCATTTATTGAAGACAACGATCAAACGCGTGCGCGTCACGAACACCTCGAGGCCTTGCGCCAACTCGTCGGTAACGCTTACCCCAACAAGTTCGTGCGCAGCCAGGTCGTAGACGCGCAGCGCGAAGATACCATCAGCTCTATCGTTGAAAAATTTCGCTCGTTCGAACCGAGCGTTAATGAAGGTGAACGGCCGGCGCCTGAGCCAATCGAGCTCGCCAATCAGCAACTTAACAAAGTCACAGTGCGCATCGCCGGCCGCATCGCATCGCCCCCGCGCGTTATGGGCAAGGCGGCGTTCATGCACTTATCCGACGGCGTTACGCGCCTTCAAGTCTATATCAGACGCGCCGACGTGAAAGGTGTGAGCAATAACGCCGATGAAGCTGAAGTCGATGGCTGGCAGATGTTCAACTTGCTGGACCACGGCGACTTCATCGGCGTTGAAGGTTATCTCTTTATTACGAAGACGGGCGAACTCTCGGTTCATGTGCTTAGCATGCAGTTCCTCGCCAAGGCGATGCTTCCGTTGCCGGATAAAATGCATGGCATTCACGATCCTGAAATTCGCCAGCGGCAGCGTTATGTGGATTTGATCGCAGGCAGTCTGAAACTCGAACGCGAAGAAGGCGATTTGACGCCGCGTGAAGTGTTTGAACGTCGGGCCGCAATTATTCGCGAGTTTCGCCGCATACTCGACGAGCACGGTTACATTGAAGTTGAAACACCGATGCTGACACCGCTCGCGACTGGCGCCGCAGCCAGGCCGTTTGAGACCTATCACAACGCGCTGGGAATTCCACTCTACGCGCGCATCGCACCCGAGTTGTACCTGAAGCGTCTGCTGGTTGGCGGCTTCGAGAAGGTCTATGAGTTAAACCGCAATTTTCGCAATGAAGGCATCGATCGCACCCATAACCCTGAGTTTACGATGCTCGAATTTTATTGGGCATACGCGGATGTGACCCAGATGATGGATTTTTGTGAGGCGATGTTGCGGGCGACAGTTTTTTCCGCGCTTGGGCATACGCACGTGCGTTTTGGTGAACACGAGATCGATTTCGGTCCCATCTTTGAGCGCCTAACGATGAGAGAGAGCGTCGCTCGCTATGCGCCTGATGCCGAGATTACCGATGAGAATTTACTGGCGTTATTCGAGGAACACGTCGAACACCATCTGATACAACCGACGTTCATTTATGATTTCCCGAAAGTTGTCTCGCCACTTTCAAAGGCCTCGCCGGCCAACCCGTCGGTGGCGGAACGGTTTGAATTGTTCATTGTAAGTATGGAATGCGCCAACGGCTTCTCGGAATTGAACGATCCGGCTGAGCAACACCAGCGTTTCATCGACCAGGTTTCCGAACGAGAGCGCGGCGATGAGGAAGCGATGGTTATGGACGACGACTACATTCGCGCGTTGTCATACGGCATGCCGCCGGCAGCAGGAATCGGTATCGGCATCGATCGTTTTGTGATGCTGGTTACGGGTAAGCAGTCGATTCGAGACGTGATTCTGTTTCCACACATGCGCCCGGAACGACGGACAAACGACGCCGGTGAAGCCAACCCAACTGACGCGCCAGAGTAGGCCTGCGAATCTCCTAGCCTCACACAAAGAATCTTGCATTAAGCGCTGAAGGCGCGAAATGCAAAAGCCTGGGGCAACGCCCCAGGACGGAGTAACCTCATTCTTGCCGAGAAGCGCTGTAAGCGCGAAATAACCCAGAAAGTGAGAATGAAATGGCCCAATCATTGTCCTCGATTTTGATTCACCTGATCTTTAGCACCAAGAATCGCGAACCGTTTATCACTGAACTGATCGAAACTGAGTTACATCCTTACATGGCGAAAATTTTCCGGGAACTGAAGTCGCCCTCGCTGGCGATCAACGGAACGGCAGACCACGTCCATATACTCTTTTCCCTGGCGAGAACGGTGAACGTTTCAGATCTAGTTCAAGACGTGAAGTCGGAGTCTTCTAAGTGGATCAAGACAAAAGGGGTTGAGTTTAAAAACTTCCATTGGCAGAGAGGATATGGAGCATTCTCCATTGGACAGTCGCAAGTCGCCGCTGTGAAACGCTACATCGCGCGCCAAAAAATTCATCATCAGCGATTCACGTTCCAACAGGAAATTCGGAAGTTTCTCAACTCTTATGGGGTCGCTTACGACGAACGATATATTTGGGATTAACTGATCTCGCGCCTTCAACGCGAAGCCGGAACGGAGAATACCTTTCCTGGGGCGTTGCCCCAGGCTGCTACATTTCGCGCCTTCAGCGCTAATGCAAGATTGTTCGACAAGAGGTGTTAATCATCGCAGGCGCGGCGCTGTGGTCCCTGTAGATGTTCCATCGTACGCGATGATTGTGCCGCCGAAGCCTACCGCCCAACCGTGTGATCGATCCACGAAGTAAAGACGTTCCAGCGCGTGGTCTGTGCCGCCGCGTTCGCTCATCCAATGCGCGCCGCCGTCGCGCGTGTGTAACAAGGTGCCTTCGTCGCCTGCCGCCCAACCTTCCAAAACGTCAAAGAATTTTACGTCTAGCAAATCCGCCGTCACGCCTGAGTTTTGCAACTGCCAACTCCGCCCGCCATTGAGGCTGCGGTAAATAGCGCCACCACTCCCAACAGCCCAACCCGAACGCGCATCGACAAAAGAAACGGCGTTAAAGCGAACGTTGGTCGCCGCCGGTAGATTGCCCTGATGCCAGGTTTCGCCGCCGTCCGAGGTTTGAAGGATGGTCGCACCTGCCCCAACCAACCAGCCGCTGTCGTCGTTCACAAACGAGCCTCCCAGCAACAGGTAACGCGTCGGCACCTTTAGTCTCAGCCAGTTCGCGCCTGAATCCTGGGTGCGGTAAATTGCGCCGCCTTCGCCAAACGCCCAGCCGTGCCCCCTATCATTGAACATTGCGCGCATCAATCGCGCGTCGACGTTCGCTCCTCGCAAATTCAAACGCTGCCAGTGTGCGCCGCCGTCGGTAGTTTTCATCAGATAGGCGCGCTGTTCGTCGTTTGAGCGAAGGTCGTAAATGTTTCGTTCACAGAGCAGCCAACCATCGCGCTCGTTGGTGAAGTAGATGTCGCGTATTGCGTCCTCCGTCGGCTGTGGCTTGTGCTGCCAGGTTGTGCCGCCGTCTAGCGTGGACAAAAGCGTTCCCCTACTGCCGACTGCCCAACCACGGTTCTGATCGACGAAATGCACCGCATGAAGCCACGCGAGTGAGCCTGTGCGTTGCTTCGTCCAGGAGGCGGCGGAACCAGTGAGCAGTGAGCAGTGGGCGGAACCAGTGAGCAGTGAGCAGTGGGCAGTGAGCAGTAACAGCGACAATGCGCCGTGGGATGCAAAAGGTTGCACTCTTCGAGCTTTACCCAAGTCGAGGATATTTCTCATTAATTTTATCAACTGCCCACTGGTCACTGACCACTTCTCACTGCTAGTGCTCACCGCTCACTGCTCACTGCCCACTGATTTACGGCAACAATCCGCCGGTAAAGATTCGCGCAAAGTTCAGGACCGGGAAGAACGTCATGATCTTCTGGAATGTCTTCAGCTTGTTACCCGGCACGATCACCTGATCGCCCGGCACGAGATAGGTAATGTCGGGAGTTTTGCCTTTATAAATCGCTGTAAGGTTCACTGGAATCGGCGTCAAGTTTCCGTCCGCCTGGCGTCTTAGCACGATGATCTTGCTGCGGTTGCCGGTGGACAAAACGCCACCTGCCTCGCCAATCGCCTCGGCCACCGTCATGCGATGACTCATCATGCGAATTCCCGGCTGGCCCACGTCACCAATAACGCTGTAGCGATAAGACGACGCCTTGTCGAGTGACACGCTAACCTGTGGGTCGATGATGTATTCGTCGTAACGTTTCTTGATCGATTCCGCCACTTCATCAACCGTCTTGCCGTTAACAAAGATGCCGCCCGGAATCAGCGCCAGCGATATGCGTCCGCTGGGCGGGATGATGATGCCGGATCGCGAATAACGATCCTGCCCAAAAACGTTTACCGAAACGATATCTTCTGGTCCCAATCGATAGGTATTGAAAAAATTGTTGTAGTAAGGAACCACGGCCGCCTCTTCAGATGGTTGCTCGTGGCGGTTGGCCTGCGTGTCTTCGGGGATATCAGCCGGCTTATTTTCGGCGCCGGATTTTTTGACTTCAGCAACATCTTCGCGCGCACCAGCGTCCTGCGTTTTCACGGAGGGTTCGCTCATATCGCCGTCGTAAGGCGGTGCGGCTTCGGTCTTTGAAGAATCCTGAGCCTTTGGGGCGGGTTCCTGCCCGGCCTCGGTCGGCGTCGTAGCCTTCGCGGCAAAGCGTTGGCGCGTCTTCGCACCTGGTGTTTCAGGTGTTTGCGCAAAGGAAGTGGCGCTCGCGGAAATGATCGTCATTGCCAGAATAACCACCGCGGCGATTTTGTTTACTAGTTTCATGACAACCTCCAAAGACCTGTCCTCACTACCGCCCGCGCCCGAACATGATTATTTTCACCGTCTCAAACAGAATAATCGCGTCGAGCATCAGGCTCTGGTTCTTGATGTAATACAAATCGTATTGCAGTTTCTGTCGCGCATCTTCGATCGACGCGCCGTAGGGATACTTAATTTGCGCCCAACCGGTCAGACCAGGCGCTATCAAATGTCGTTGTTCGTAATAAGGAATCTCTTCGGCTAACTGCGAAACGAAGTGCGGACGTTCAGGTCGTGGTCCCACGAAATCCATGTCGCCGCGCAGTATGTTCCAAAACTGCGGTATCTCATCGATGCGCAACTTGCGAATGATCTTGCCAACTCGCGTGGTGCGATCGTCATCAAGGCTAGCCCAGACGGGTCCTGCCTTTTCTGCGTCGGTGCGCATCGAGCGAAACTTCATCACCGTGAACAACCCGCCGTTTTTACCGACGCGTTCCTGCCGGTAGAGCACCGGGCCACGCGAATCAAGTTTGATCAATATGGCTGTGATGATTGCGATCGGCAGAGACAACAGGGCGCCAACGAATGCAACTAACCGATGAACGAGATTTCGCGCGATTCCTGAGAGCCGTGCCTGGCGACCACGACTCGAGAAGATCAGCCATGAAGGGCGGATCATGTTGAGGGAGACGCGTCCGGTTACACGTTCATAAAAAGACGCGCCCTCTTCGATGTTTACAGTGCCTGCAAGACTCAGTTGGAGTAGTTCGTTAGTCGGAAGCTGTCCGCGTCGCTCGCCCATCGCCACGATGATGCGGTCGATTCCCTCACGCCGGACGACCTCGTCCAATTCCGAGGTCAGTCCGATCACCCGTGGGTTTATCAGGCTTTTTCCGAGCAACTCCGGATCAGTGCCAACAAAACCGGCGATGCGATAGCCGGCGTCGGGGCGCTCGAGCATTTCGCGCGCGACTTCGACGGCCAAACTTCCCGAACCGACGATTAGAATTTTTTCGCCAAAGTCGGGATGACCAAGCAGCCAATGAATTGATACGCGCCAGCCCACCATCAGGCTCAAGGCGAGCGGCAACGCAATCAGCGAAATCCCACGGCCCAACATAAGTTGCGGAAAAGCGTAGAAGGCCAGAGCGAGGGCTATCCACGCCAACCCCAAAGCTTGTATCAATCTCAGCACGAGCTCACGCCGATCGTGCATGACAACGAAGTCGTACAGGTCAAACAAATAAAATGCGGCGAGGCAAAACACGGTGGCCAACCCGGCCTTGAGAAACCCCTGTCGTAGCATTAGCTCGACATGTGAATCTTCCAACCCTAAACGCAAATAGACCGCGCCCACGATCGCACCGAAAACTAATGCTGCTTCGGAGAGAAGCAAAAGGCCGGTCCGAGTATTTGCGCGAGGGTTTCTCAACTTGCTATTGCTACCTCGGTTTCAGCTTCGTCAACCAGCTGCAATCTTTCTTCACCCGGCGTGACTTCGGGCCGGCGGTAGTTGCGCTTCTGGTAATAGTAGTCACTCGACTCCAGTTGCTCGTCAGAGCGATTCAAAACGACTCCGAGCATCCGTTCGCGCGGCAACTGCGCTAACAATCTATCGACGGTTGCATACCGCGTTTTGCCGGCACGCACGACCATAAGCGCGGCGTCGGCACGATTGATGAGCACGTTTGCATCGGTGAAGATCCCCATCGGCGGCGCGTCGATAATTATGAAGTCAAACAAGCGTCGCGCTTCCGCGATCACCGCTGCATAGGTCGGACCTGATAGCAATTCCGCAACGTCGTCGCGTGCGCGTCCACCTGGCAGCAGATAGAGTCCTGCCGGGTCGAGTCGGACGATGGCGTCACGCAAACTAACTTCGCCTCCCAATACTTCGGAAAGACCGCGTGGCGCATCAATCGCGAGGTATTCGGTCGCGCAAGGCTGACGCAGATCACTATCGATCACCAGCGCGCGCACTCCTTCGGTTTGGGCCAGCAGCCAGGCGAGATTAAGGGCCGTTAAAGTCTTACCTTCACCCATGCCGGCGCTGGTGACGACGAACGTTTGCATCTGTTCGCGTTCACCTGCTTGTAGAATTTTCGTTCTTAGTGAGCGGAATTGTTCGCAGTAAGCGGAACGCGGTTGAGTAATCGCGACGAGATGAGGCTCGACGCGCGCGGCATCAACGTCATAAGAGACGAGAACACTCGCGCGCGCCGGCCTGGCAGCGTTCAAAGTTGCCCCAACAGCACGCGACGCCGGTCTTTCGGGGAGTGCCTTCCCGTCAGAAGCATTCGCAGTGTGCGCAGTGAACGCTGAACTTTTCACGGCATTATCTCTGCGGGCCGAGATCGAAGACACGTTGAACAACGGTTCTTCAAGTTCTTTGCCCGAGGTGACAGTGCTGTGAGCGCGGATTTCACCGCGCGGTACCGCATTATTTAGCCGCTGAACATAACTCTCAGACTCACTTGCACCGGCTCGTTTTAAGGCATCGTAAACTCTACCCATCACATTCTCCTTCAGTGGCCCAAATCAATTGCTCGCATTGCCGTTGCCGTTTCCGGCTGCCCAGAGTTCGGCGCGGTTCGCGTCTGAAAAAATTCTGGCCGCGTCTTCTTTCCCGGAGGGCGTCTGCCGTCGCTCTGATCGCGGTAACATGTCGAGCGTTTCGGCCACCTCTTCGATAATTTCGCGTCCGATCGTCAGGTCGCCGGCGGCAAAACCGGCAAGCAGCGCGTTGTCGCAGAGGTTGTTAATGTTGCGCGGAATGCCTTCAGTGCAGCGGTAGATGTAATCGATTGCATCTGGGGTAAAAATGTCAGTCCTTTGTGCGCCGCTGACGAGCAGCCGGGCTGTAATGTAACGGTCAGTTTCTTCAACTGTAGGCAGCGCTTTGATAACGCACCGCAGCGCAACTCTCTGTTTGAGTTGCCGCAGATCGGGGTTGTTCAAAACCTGACGCAGTTCCGGTTGACCGGTGAGCACTATTTGAAGTTGCTTGGCAGTATCGGACTCAAAGTTGGATAGCAGCCGGATCTCTTCAAGCACACTCGGGGAAAGACCCTGCGCTTCATCAATGATCAAAACAGTTCGCAGTCCACGCGAATGCCTGGCTTCGAGTGCGTGACCGAGCGCCGCCAGCAGCTCAGGTTTTGTTTCCCAGTTTTGCAGATCGAATAGACCGGCGACGTGCTGATAAAACTCCGTCACGGACAAGCGTGGATTGAAGAGATAGGCAACCAGAACCGTGCGATCGAGGCGCTGCATCATCCAGCGCAGGATCGTGGTTTTGCCGGTGCCGACTTCACCCGTCACCACTACCAGGCCCTTACCACTCTCGATGCCGTAGTGCAGGTTGGCCATCACCTCGGTGTGTGATGGGGTGAAATAGATGTAGCGCGGATCCGGAGTGAGCGCGAATGGTAGTTCTTTGAAACCGTAAAATTCTGCGTACACGTCAATGCCTCCCAACAGCTGTGTTCTAACTTTGTTAATTTCTTGTTCGTTACCCGGCGCGTTTCTTAAACAGCGAACCGTTCAAAAACCTGCGTCAATTTGAGAATCAGAGCGAGCGCTGGAATCGCCAGAAACATCGCGGCCACGGCACCCGCTAACAGTAAGCGGCGACGCCGCGGGATACGACGCGCTTCGGCCGGAGTCAACAATTCCGGAACCGTCATCAAAATTGGCAGCGATGTGTAGTGGGCCGCGTCGTCGCTGGTTTGAATTGTCAGCAAGCGTGGGATTTCGCAAAGGCCAGCCAACATGAATCCAACGGCGAGGCCGAAAGCGATACCGCAGGCGATCAGCATGAAGCGCTTGGGCGCAACCGGGCGCGCCGGAAGGTTTGCGGGATCGACAACCTGAATGCCTTCGCCCTGCTGTTGGCTGGTCGCGTCCGCGCTCAGGCCAATCTTCTGTGCCTGCATCAACAACGCGTCGTACTGTGCTTTCTTGGTTTGGTAATCACGATCGAGAGCTCCCAGCGTTACTTCAGCTCCGGGAACGTTATTAATTCGATCCATCACCAAACCCACTTGACGATCGAGATCAGCCAGCATCGACTGTTGACGCTTGATTTCGCCGTCAACCAGTTGCAGTTCTGACTCGAGGCTGCCAACCGTTAGATCGGGGCGGTCACGAAGCTTGTCCTGCTTCTCTTTAATGCGCTGTTTCCACTCGGCGATCATTTGATCCATCGACTGGTTTACTGAATCGACTTCCGCCTGCTTGGCGAGCACGTCGGGATGCTTTGGTCGTAGTTCAGTCAGCATCCGAGTCAATTGCGATTCGAGATCGGCCTTACGCGAGACGAGTTGTGCCCATGCCAGCGTCGTTTTTGGATCGGTGGCATTTTCGGCAATGTCCTCTTTCAACTGATCGGAACTCTTTTTAACCAGGGCGAGCTGACTGGCTAGTGCTGAACGGCGATCCTGCAGTCTGCCGACTTCGGAAATGTAAGCCTTCTGCTGATCGCGCAAGCCTGATAGTTGACCGACTAATGACGCAGCTTCCGAAGGCAAGTTGCCGACGTTTTTCTGCATGAAGTCGAGCCGCTGGCGATCGACGTTATCCAGTTCTTCCTTGGTTTGGTTGACCTGCTGGTCGATGAACTGCTTCGCCGAGCTGGTTGAGTTGATCGTGTTCTGGGTTTGGACGTCGATATACTTACTGGCCAATTCCGCTGTTACAGCCTGCGTGGTTTTCGCGTTGCGTCCGCGATAATTAATGTTGAAGCCGTTGGTTATATCGTTGCGGCTGGTGTTTACTTCGACCTTGATGCTCGTGCGCATGTAGTCGACGAGTAGCTCCATCGGCTCACCACGTTGGCGTTCCGCTTTGTAGAGATCGTATTTCTCAATTAGCGGTTCGAGTGAACTGCGGCTGGTGACAACCTGCGCAATGCTGTTGATCTGCCGCGTCAGGCTATCCTCCGTGATCGTCGGCACCACGGAGTTTGGCAAGGTCGATGGTTTAACTACGATGAGCGTTGACGACTCGTAGAGATCCGGCAATTGCAGCACTACCAAAGCCACCGCCGCCGAAATCGCGATCGCGGGAAGGATGATGAACCACTTACGTTTCCATCCAATCTTTATGTACTCGCCTGGGGTTCGCTGTCGGAATTCAACACTCATTGACTAGGCTCCTTGGTTCCCTGCTGGACAAACTTTGAAGAAAGCTTCACTACGCGCTTTCAGCTTTGTTAAAGGCTCGCCAGGACGTTTCTTGCCTCGCCTGCTTCTGAAAAGGGCGCTCTCTCACTTAATCGCACCGCCTGTTCCAGTTCGCGTTTAGCTCCGGCTTTATCGCCGCGCGCCTTGAGGGCCATTCCGAGGTGGTAGTGATAAGTTGGCGCCGGGTTTCCGGTTCCGACCTTGCTGGCGCGTTCGTCAAGCGCAACCGCCTTTTGCAGTTGTTCGACAGCAGCGCCGAAGAGCCCTTTCTTGTAGTAGACCCAGCCGAGCGTATCGACGAAGCCCGCGATGTTTGGATTTTTTTGCACCACACCCTGGGCCAGACGCACTGCCTCGTCGAGATTGCCTTTACCGTTCACCGCGTAGAGCCAGGCAAGATTGTTGGCGGCGATGACGGCGTTTTGGTCCTGCCCTAAAGCCTTGCGATAACTGTCAGCTGCGGCATCGTAATTCTGTCGCGAATCATCGAGCATGCCGATCAGCGTGTAGGCGGTAGCATTGTCAGGGCGGCGCTCGACAATCTTTTGATACTCGGCGATAGCGCGATCCTGTTGGTTCGTGTTGATGAACAACGCACCCAAAGCCGAATAGGCAGCGATATAGTTCGGATCGAGATCGAGCGTTCTGCGTAGTTCCGCTTCTGCCTGCGCCGAGTTGTGTTCAAAGCCGTAAGCTTGCGCTTTGAGGTAATGGAGCGACGCGTTGTTTGGATTGCCGGCGATTACCTGGTCAATGCGCGCGTGCGCTTTTGCGATTTCGTTGCTGGTAGCGTAAAGCCGAATCAAGCCATTCAAAGCGTTGAAATTCGTGCTGTCAGTGGCAAGCGCATTTTCGTAAAACGCCGCGGCCTCCGCAGTTTTCTTTTCTGCCAGCGCAACGCCGGCCAGACTGATGTAAGGGTAGCTATCCTGTGGCGCGGCATCGTGCGCAAGCATGAAGTCTTTGCGCGCGTTAACTGTGTTTGCCTGTTCGAGAGCCGCAGCACCGCGCACCAGATAAGCCTTGGTGCGAATTTCGGCCAGCATTTGCGGAGAGTTCTGACGGTCCGGAGCCGTTTGACTGATTCGATCAATTAACTCACTTGAAAGCCGCTGGGCGCCTTTTGCGTCACCCTGCGCCATGGTGATCTGGACCTGCATTAACTTCGCAGGAAGGTAGTCGGGGTAGTTTCGTTCCAGATCCCCGGCGAAGACCCGGGCCTGATCGATGTTGCCGAGATTGAAGTTTGTTTGCGCCATGAAGTAGAGACCGGCGCGTGAGTTTGGTTCCTGCACCAGGACTTCTTTCAAGTCCTCAACTGCGGCTTGCAAGTCCGTCGACTGGCCCGTCTGAGCGCGCACTCGCGCTCGCAACAGAAGCGCCTGGCGGTCGTGCTGATCTTTTTTCAATACTTCATCCACCTGGGCCATCGCACCCTGGGTGTCGCCACGCATGAGCATGATTTCGCCCAAACGAAAACGGCCCTGATTATAATCAGGCGACTTCGTCACGATATCCTGGTAAATGGCGACCGCCTCATCGAGACGGTTGATCGACGAGTAGAAGTCCGCCAACACTGCCCGGCCTTCAGGCTTGTCCTTGTCGAGTTCGGCGAGCGCTTTGTATGCAACTTCTGCCTTGTCGAGCTGTTTGTTGACGAGATAAAAACTGGCCAGAATGAAACGCGAGGGGCGATTGCTCGGATCAACTTCAACCGCTTTGCTCATTTCCGCCTCAGCTTCGCCGGGCCGATTTTGCTGAACCAGGAACTTTCCGTATTCCGTGTGTGCTAAGCCCGAGTTGCCGTTGACCGAGATAGCCCGCTGAAAGGTTTGCTCAGCCTTGCCCTTGTCGCTCATCACAATATAAAAGCGCGCCAGGCTCAGATACGATTCGACGCGCTTCGGATCTAAATCGATCGCGCGATTGATCTCAGCAAATGCTTTGTCGTTCTCCTTCTGGGCGTAGTAAATACTGCCCATCAGCAGGTGGCCTTCGATGTAGTTGGCGTCCTTTTGTAAAACCTGGTTCGCAAGGCGCTGCGCTTCGAGAATCAACTGCGGATTGTCTTTCGCGCCCGCGATGTAGTAGTTGCCAAGTTTGACGCGTGCTTCGAGATTGTTGCCGTCGAGTTCAGTAGTTTTGCCGAGTTCCTCAAACGCCTCATGAAAGCGCTGCAGTCCTTCATAGGCTCGGGCCAGTCCCCAATGTGCCGAGGCCAGGTTCTCGTCGATTTGAATCGCATTACGAAACTCGAGCGACGCTTCCTGAAATTTTTCTTCTTTCAGATAGGCCTCGCCCTTTTCAACATGGGCTATTTTTGTTTTCTGGGGATTCGCGCAACCGCTAATCGCTATAGTTGCAGCTAACAGGAGAGAAAGAAGCGAGACGTAATTCAGTTTGGATCGGCACTCGATATTCATTTGTTTTCCTCTCGCGGAATCGACGTTTACCTGGGGCTCAGGTTCGAGGGTTCCGGTTCGTCTCTGGTTTTACTCTCGCTTCCATCTGTGCGGCGGGCAATGCCGCTTCAGATTTGCCTCGAGAGTGAGACGCTTGTAAAAAAGCGTTAATTCAAGATTGATTCCTTAAAGTAGTGCTGGTCGGAGTCGGGAATGGACGGGATAGGCAAGTTGATTTCGTGATCGTTCAGTCTGGAATAAATTCGGGCAGGATGGTGGCTGAGTTCGCGGCCAGGTCAATCGCCGAGTCCATGGCGGACTGTACTGCCTCCGGCTTGGAATCATTTATCGTGGTTGTTATGCGCACCATCGCGCCATCGGAACGGCGCAACCGAACACTATCGAGGACCGTGTACACCTTGCCCCAATACTCACTAGCAACTGAGCGGCCGCGTCCCTGATACCAATAGACCAGTAACTCTTTGTGGTCGCCGTTCTGGATTACATACTTGTTGGCAACGAACGGCGTCCGACCTGGCGGAGCAATGGTGACTTTGCCAGGTTCGCTCATAACCCAACCGGATCCGGGCAAACAATTTAGGGGGCTGTGGTAGGTGGCGCCGTCGCGTTGGCTCGAGTAGTAGCCGACATAAAAATTCGTGACGCGGCCATCCGCGCTTTTGTAGTTGCGCAGCAGGTAGTCACTGGCGCGCAGGACGGCGAGCGTTTCCGAATCAAACTGTTCATCAGTGCCCACCTGCTGCCAAGCGGCAACCGCGGTAGGAAAGTCCTTTAGTTCCTTGCGCTCGACGTGTGCCTCACCCAGGAATTCCCAGGCATTTACGACGACGCCACCCGCGAGCAGAATGGACAGCAATATAGAGAAGCGCCAGGATTTCATTACTCTGCGCCTCCCACGCTGGCGAAAGCACTCGCCGGGTTTTTCAGCCCCGGTTTGTAGTCGCCCGTCCCCGGTCTGGTTCGCTGCAAACGGTCCAGGATCCAACCGACACCGAACAACATCAAAAACGCGACGACGTAAATCACCCAGCCTGAGAAGCTGTGGAAGAATCCATCGGCGACCTTCGTGCCGTAGTAGCGCGCGAGCACGCCGGTTCCGCTAACCCGTACCGCATTCGTAAAGATCGCAATGGGAACCGCGGAAAGAACAATAATCGCCGAACGCCAGAAGCCGAATTTCTTAAGCGGCTCAACAACCGAGGAGCGTATTGAAGGGCCCGGACTGCCGGGGTCGTCTGGCCCGTCTGATCGCGGATGTGTGAAATAAGCGAAAACAACTGCGAGCGTGACCAAAGTCATCAGCGAACGTATTCCGCTGCACGCTTCGACCACTTCCAGCTTTTTCGTTTCTCGAGCCCCTAAAGGCATGAGCTCGATAACGTTCCCCTGGCGCAACACTGGAATGTCGAACATCGACATGGCCCAGACGGCGCAGCGCGACGCAAATAGCTGCAGCGGAAACGCAATTTTGTTGAAGATGATCGATGGGATAGGAATGGCGAGTAGTAACAGAAACAAAGGGACGATCAGCAAACGAAGCAGGGTGAATCCCCAAAAATAAAGCACGATGCCGGCGAGCATCAGGGCAAGTGACGTTCGTTGCAGGAAGAGTTCGGCCCCTGCTGTTCCAGCCCACAGGGCTGCTAAGGCGAGCAGTACAGCCCCTAATCCGGCAAACGTCGATGGCCGGATAATTGTTCGGGCGAAACGCTCTCGTTGACTCCAAAGAATGAACCCGATGATGAGGGGGATGAGCAAACCGTGCGAATAGTTTTCGTCGGTCCACCAGTCTCGCCCTAGTTTCGCTAGCACGGATGCGTATGCGAAAACCAAAGCCGTGGCTACGGCCAAGACCTTCAAAATCTGTGGTCGGTTCGGAAAACCGGAGGCGAACGAGACTTTCATAGACGGCACTCGGCTAGCGGAATGGCGGCTTTTCGTAAAGAAAGGGCAAATTCCTTCACGAAAAGCCGGTTGAAAGTAAGCTCAAAGGAGGCCGCTGCTAATCAGACGGCTCCCTGTATGAACATCACTAACATGGTGGAATTTCCTGTGACTGACCGCGCTGCAGGAAAATTTCTTTAGCGCCCACAGGGAGAATGATTTTTGTGGCTAGTTCTGTGAGGTGAAATACACGGAGTACGAATTCAAGAATGCAGGGCTGTTACCACGCGCGTTAATTGTGAATGGACGCGCGTTCTTGCCGGGATCAACTTTCCATTTGTATGAATAATTTATTCCGTCGGTGGCTTTCGCTGCCAACTTCAAATTTGCCACATCTGCATACTTAACCTGCCTGGGTCGCGCGACCACGGTTAACAAAATCAGCCGGTGCTCGCGATCGAAACGGGCCATCAAATAGTTGAAGCGCTTATCGCGCTTCAAAATCCACACCTCCTGCGCGCCACCTTCTTCCTCTTCCTTCGCTTCCTTCTGTTGGGTTGCGATTCGCTCTAAACGTTCGTGGACAACTTCCTCATCCATTCCTAACTGCACGCCGAAAAACGTGCGCGGCAGCGCGGAGACGCGCGGCGCACTTTCGACGACGCCGAGCGTGACAATTAGAGTCAGGATGCTGTAAATGATGCGGACAGTCATGGTTTCTTACGAGCTTTATCAGTTGGCAACGGTTCGTTTATTTAGCATGAGTTACGCGCGTCCGACAATCTAATCATTTCGCATTAACGAATCGTAAATCTTCAACGTGTTAGCAGCGGACTGCTTTAGCGTGAACAGTTCACTTACGCGTGCGGTCGCCTGCTCCGCCATTGTTTGGCGCAATGCCGTGTTGCGTGCAAGCTTTTCAATTCCGTCGGCAAGCGAGATTGGATCGAGCGGCTGCACCAGCAGGCCAGTCACACCGTCTTCAACAACTTCGGGAATCGCACCGGCACACGCGCCAACCACCGGCAGCCCGCACGCCATCGCTTCCGGTAGCACTAACCCAAAGGCTTCACCTACAGTCGCGAGCAGAAAAAGATCAGACGCCTGCAGCAGCGGCACTGGATTCGAAACCAGTCCCAGCCAGTGCACCCGCTCCGTAATTCCGAGTTGGGCCGTGAGCTGTTTCAACTCAGACAACATCTCGCCGTCACCACCGACAAATAAACGCACCGGCACGCCACGTTGGGCCAGGAGCCCGCAGGCTTGAACGATAATCTGCGGATTCTTTATTGGTCGGAGATAAGAAACGGTGGACAAAACAATTTCATCAGGAGCAAGCGCATACTCGCGGGCGAGACGTTGGCGCGCCGTCGCGTCCGGTTTGAATCGTTCGGTATCGACGCCGAGGTAACGCACCGAAATTTTTTCCGGAGGGATACCTGCAGCAAGCAGTTGTCCTTTAATGTATTCCGAGATGGCAATAATACGATCGTAAGGTGCCGTCATGACGCGATTGCGGAAATGAAGTAGTTGCTTCTTCCACGACGTCGCTTTGAAGACACCACCGTTCCCCATTTCATAAACGATCGATTTCGTTCCCTGCAGACGTCCGAGCCAACCAATCGCGCGAAAGTAGTCAAAAAAAGTTACGTGCAAACGTTCCAGCGAATACTGCTCGACCAACTTTTGCAGTTCGCGGTGATAGTTGACCGCTCCGTCCTCATAATTGATGGCAGCGACGGCAGCGCCGGCTTGTTCAAATCGCTCTTGTATTGCCGTTGGGAGACTCTTGGCAAAAACAAGCAGCGGCTTGCTGCCGCGCGTCGAAAGCTCACGACACAACTGCAAGTGTTGGTCTTCAAGACTGCTCCAGACGCGCGGACCTGAATCCAACAGAAATGCGGTATTCGGATAACTCATAGCACAAACTTAGGCGCCGTAAAGCTCGACAAGTTGACTGACATTGCGACGCAGATTGAATTTCTCCTCGACGAGTGTTCGGCCGGCATCACCTAATTTGTTTCGCAGTTGTGGATCTGCAGCCAACGCTGCCAGTTTCGCCGCAGCAGTCGCCGCATCGCCGCGCGGAACTAAAAATCCACTGACGCCATCATGAACGAGTTCGGGAATGCCGCCGACGTCTGTAGCCACGATTGGTTTGCCGTAAGCCATTGCTTCCGCAATCATCCAGCCGAAGAGCTCCTCCCATTCGGAAAGCTGACAAACAATATCGGCAGACTCAAAAACGCCGTCACCGAAAGGATCCTGAATGAGGCCCGTGAAGGTGACATGGTTAGCAATGCCAAGCGCTTCCGCTTCTTTAGTAAACTGCTCCCGCTCTGCTCCCTCTCCGACCAGCACAAAATGAACTTTCGGATTCGTTGCCAATAACACTTTCGCGGTTTGCAGCAATTCGGGTATGCCCTTCTCTCGGATCATCCAGCTCACTTGCACAACCACAATCCGATCTTCCGGAATCCCGTAGCGCTTTCTAAAATCGGAAGCACCGTTCGGTGATTGAGTCACGCGCGTCAAATCAACGGCGTTGTAAATGAGCTGATGTCGCGAACGTGGCAAGAGATCGAGGGTAGTCAAACATTCATGACCGTATTGACTGACACACACCACTTTTGTGATCGGCCAGTTGATCGCTCTCGCTGCCCGCCGTTTTAGAAAAGACGCGCGTGTGGGGCGATAACGAGCAGGCCGCGAGCTGTGGTCGGTGAAGAAAATCTTCCTCACGGATTTGAGCTTCGCAAGCCAGGGATAGATTCCCAGGAAGCCGGTGAAGTGCAGATGAAGAATCTCCGGTTTGTGACGACTCAACAACGCCGCCAGCGATCGGGTCGCACTCCAATTCAGATCCGTGGAATCTTCAAGCACTTCGATCTTGACGTTTGACGACTCCAGAAACTGACGGACTTCATCGGGCGGTTCCTGAAGAAAACACAGAACGCTTTGCCAACCCCGCTCGTTAAGTTGCGCGGACAGTTCGCGCGCAAAAGTCTCCGTGCCCCCAATCCGAGAAGGCTTCACACCGAACACAGACATTACCGTTCGCATGATTTCACCCTCGCGTTTTGGAAACTGGATTTCATTTTGTAAAGAGGACCGCAGCTTGGAGTACCGCCTTTAGGCGGGCTTTTTCTGTTCTCAAACTATCGAGGATTGCCGGGCGGCTAGTCCTGCGAAGAATTTAATTGGACTTATGTCCGGGGAACGAACGGTCGTCTCAGCCGATAGCACGCTTCAATCGCGCGCCGATCATTTCTTTCAGTTTCTTAAGCCTCAACTCGGCGTTGTACCCAAAGCTCGACGCTCGATAGAACACTGAAGGCGTTGCCGCTCGCGTGAAAGCAGGGCGAAAGTTTGTCTTATTTCCAAATCCAAGAATCCGTTGGTCCTCTTCGTCCAGCTCACCGAGAAACGCGGCGTTGAGCAGCAATGGATGGTAACGGTAGTAATCGATATCTTCCTGTTGCAGGCGGACTCGCGAGTTGTGGTAATTGAAAAAGCAGGCCTGCCGCTCTTCCAACATCGGCACACCCTGACGATGAATGCCGGAGGTGTCAAACAGGAATGCTGTTCCGGCCGGTCCCAATAGTTCGGCTATTTGTGATGAATCAATGTGCGCAACTTCATCATTCTTCACAACGCGCGGATGCTGTTGGCGGTGGCTGCCCTTGATGTAATTGAAGGCGCCACTCCGCACGTCAGTCAAGTAAATCGCCAACTTCACTTCGCGGTAGATCTCCGGCGCATTCGCCTGGTCATACCAGGCGTCGCCGTGCCAACCATGAAAATCTCTTTTTGTCGGCAGCGACTTCCAACCCTTTGCTTCAGTCAACTCGTACTCGGAACCGAGATACCGATTCAAAATCCCCTTGACGAGCGGATGCAGCACCAGATCGACAAATCCCTGATCAAGAATCAACACGTCCTCGACCATGTGACGATACGGTTCCGTCTTCTGGTAACCCTCAAAATTATTCCAGCGCACACGCTGTAGACGCGCTGAGAACGCTTGCTGCATCGCGCGCAGGGTGGCTGGACTGACTAGTTCAGGAAGCACCACCAAGCCGTCGCGATCGAGTTGCGAAAACACATCGTTCACGCGCGGGTCGACGCTCGCCGAATGGAGAAAGCCGGGGGCTTCGGGCCCTGCAATGTGGATTTCATTTCTCATGTCACATTCTCGACTGCGATACTCAGGCCAGCGCCATTTCGTTATCAGGCTGTACGGCTGTGACCGTTTGTTTTAGGCCGTCCATGATTTGGCGCAGCCGGTAGTCCCGATAAAGTGCCGGCGATCCTTTCTTACCATCAACCGCGGCGGCGACCATGTTGAAAGCCTCGCGCGCACTGGCGAAATGGACCTTGTATTCCCCGGTTCGACCGCCAAACTCCAAAACGTCCAGCATGAATCTTTTCATCTGTTCGCCGATCATCAAGTCCTGATCCCATTCAAAAAATCCGTGCGAATAAAGCTTAATAAAGATCCATTCGGGTCGGTTCCTTACGCCGATGCCGGCGCTGCGCCAACGCTGCAGACGATTCATCGATAGGGGATAGTTTTGCGCAAGCGCACCATCTTCAACCCTTGGAATTGGCAGACCGCGCACGCGCCGAGTCCAATCAAATACCAATGGCCCAGTAAAGATAAGCGGTAGTTTCAGATCGTCGCCGACCTTTACGCCTGGCCCCGAGCGATGCGGGCGTGCCTCTTCAAAAACATGCCCGCACTGGTAAATCGCATTGATGCGTGCCACCTGGGACTGGTACGGCACAGAAGGCAAAGTGAAGTCGGCGTAACAACCAGTGTCTGCGAGGATTTGCATTTCGGAATCAACTCCACAGAAACGTCCGCCTGCTGAATTTGCGAGCGCCCAGTTGCCATGCACGAACCCGTATTTCGGTTGTGAGTCGAGAGGGGATACGGATCTCGCCAGACACTTATGATCCTCGGCCAGCACGTCGCGAAATGTTTCGAGTTGTCGCCTGGTATTTTCGGCGGTATCGGGCTGCTCTACTCCATGATGCAAATGGATCTCAACCTCGCCGTAGCCGTCTGCCTGTAATCCGGAAAGCATGTCGAGCAAAGGTCGTTCGTATTGTTCAGCCGGGAAAAAATTCGTGTGACGAAAAGGCGTCCCATCCTCGTCACGTATCGCATCGCCAGTCGAACGCGCCAGCTCACACCAACGCTCCACGCGACGGATAGCCGTACTTCCTAACCCCGGTTCGAAATGATTAGCGACCAGGAAAACCAAATGCACCGGACCGTTTGACGTTCCGCTGCGTCGCACAGCTTCACCGGCGCGCCACGCTGGGTACCGCAATAACCAGGGCAACGACCATTTGAGCTTGTCGCTAAGTTTTGTATTTACAAAGTCGTCCGACATCGTTTTTTGCTTTTAACGGTTATCAATCCGGCTTCCCTCGCGAGCCGCAAATGCTCCCGACGCAATCAATAATTTGATGTTTACGCCAGGGTCGCCTCCATCGCTTGCGCGCTTACGCGTGTGACTCGACGTCGCCAGGCTCCAGTCGTCGTGCGCGAGATCATTGAAGCCCACCTTTTGAAATGAGCCGACAAAATAATTTCCCGCAGGATATTTCTCGTCCATTCGATCGTTGACCGCTGTGCCAAAATTATCGGCAAAGACGTTTCCGTTAAAACTCCCGTCAGGGAAACAGTTGCAAAAATAGTTTCGCCCACCGCATTCGGGTCCGGGATTCAAACACACAATGCCGTATCGATTGAACTGGATAATGTTGTCGCGGAAAGAAAACCGAGCGCTCAGCGCCCCGTAGGCCGTGATGACGTTACCGGCCTGCTGGACAGTGTTATGCGCGACCAGAATCTGTTGGCCGCCATTGATCTGCAGGAAGTAAGGAATGTTGTCAGGACGATCAGCCACGATGTCGAGTAACAGGTTATTGACAACGCGAATGCGCTTTGCTTCCTGGCTGTGACGTTCGTTATCGCTGCCCAGAATATTAATTCCTGAGCTCGCGTGGCGAACTATATTGTTCTGCACTGCGACGTCTTCGATCGTGCTCCACGGCGCCTTGCCGTTTTGATTTCTCACGGTTAAGACGATCGCCGTGGTAAGAATTTCACTCTCAATCAAGTTGCCTTCGATGTTAACGCGCCGTGCATTTTTCAGTTCCAGGGTGCCTTTGACAGTCGCCTGCTTTGAACGTTGCTTCGGTTTACGAAAGTAATTTCGGCGGATTTCCACGTCTGAAGGCACGAGGTTAACAATCGAAGGATCGGCGCCACCGATTAGCATGACCTCTCCGGCGCCTTCCAAATAGTTGTTAACGAAGTGGAAGGGCCCAGGCCCATTCCAGGCGGCAATGGCCTGCGTCTCGTCGCTCGCTCCTGCAAAACCTGAAACGTGAGAATTTAAGATCGATGTCTCAGCGCTGTTGACGGCAAAACCGCGACGCGCGCGATTGAGTCCGGTTGAATGAACGTAGCAACGGTCAAAAATCAGGTGGTGTGGAAACTGCGCCAGTGAAGTGTAATCAGAGCTACCAAGGTCAACGACGTTATAGACGAACCTGGCATTAGCTGCCGGAAGAAACTCGACGCCGACAAATTTGTAATGATGAGAGCGGGCTTCAGTACTAACCGCAGTCTGTTCAGATGGCGCAAGAATTTTGGGCATTGCGCGCGCATGCATAGAGGGATTCAAACGCGTGCCGTCAGCGCTTATGCCGCTTGGATTCGACGTGCGAATCGTTATGTAATCCGCATTCGTTCCTGTTCCTGGTCCCTTGAACGGTAGGATGATCGGACCCGGAAACGATGCGCCGGCCTCCAGTTCAATTGTGTCACCATACCTGGCCGAGCGAACCGCCGCCTGGAGATCGCCGCCTGCTCTCACCGTGATTACTCGTCGCCCAGGCGATTGCGCAGCTATCGTGCCGAGCAAAACCATCGCGCACGCAATGGCAGCCAAAACCGTGCAACCGAATAGCACGAATGGCGCGTTCGATTGCCGATGCTTTGGCGCCGGCGCGATATTTCGCTTCGTTTCCATTACTTCAAGTTAAGCCGGTAACAAACCAGCTTTCCGTATTCTTCTGCGACCATCTCCCAGCCAAACGAGTTGAGCCACCAGGTCGCCGCAGGTGGCGTGTCGATGCCTGCTTCAACCGGATCCATACTGACGTCAATGCCGCTATCACGAAACACCTGACGAAACGTCCAGAGCGCGCGACGCGAGTGGTAGCCGGAAGTCACCACTACGATTGAATGAATTTGATGTTTCTCACAATACACCCTGATCACCGACGCTTCGTCGTATGTTCCGAGAATTGGGTCCGGTGAAACTTCAATCTTGTCTGCCGGCACTGAAGCAGCGCGCAACTCACTAATCGCTCGTTCGTAATACAACGGATTGCGCTGCTCGCTCTCTGACCAACCACTCTGCACATTGTCGTTAGTTAAAATTACGCGCGGCGCGCGGCCCTCGTTATAAAGCTTCGCGGCATGGGCAGTACGTTCGCGATAGGTCGCGGATCCACTCAACATCACGATTGCTTCCGCGTGCTGCGCAGGTGTGCGCACGATCAGCAATCGAGCCGCACCCCACGCCGCAGTCGGCAGCAACACGATCAGTGCTAATGCGATTATCAGTAACCACCTGCCAATTTGTTTTCGCGTGCGCAAATTAATCCTCACCAACAAATTCCCTGATACGAACCGTCGATTTGATCGTTTTCGAACAGCCGAACCAGATCGATCACCACCTGGTCCGCTCTAACTGTCCCACTGATTTCCCGAAACTCGCTGGCTTTGTTTCCCACTACGAGCACCTCGGCGTCTTCCAACACCTCGGCAATACTGCCGCGCATCAACTGCGAAATATGTGGAATCTCCCGTTCGATGTACTGCTTGTTCGCGCCAAACAATTTCGCAAGCGAAACGTCGCGGTCGTAGATCGCGAGCTGCAGACCCTTGCCAATTAAAGTTTCGATCAACGACACCATTGGCGATTCGCGGAGGTCGTCAGTGCCGGCTTTGAAACTGAAACCGAGCACACCGACACGCTTTTTCTTAGTCTGTAGCACCATCTCGACCGCGCGTTCGATCTGCAAACGGTTGCTTGGTAGGATCGCAGCAAGCACCGGTACTTCCACATCAACCTGTTTCGCTTTGTAGTTAATGGCGCGCAAATCTTTGGGCAGACATGAGCCACCGAAGGCGAAGCCAGGTGTTAGGTAATAAGGAGACAAATTGAGTTTCGTGTCCTGCGAAAACACGTGCATCACTTCATGACTGTCAATCCCGACCGCCTTGCAGATGTTGCCGATCTCATTTGCAAAACTGACCTTCAGCGCATGAAAGCAATTGCAGGCGTACTTCACCATCTCGGCAGTTTTGAGTGCGGTCACAAATAGCGGGGCCTCAATGCCGGCGTAGAGTTCACTAACAAGGTTTGCTGTGTGTGTGTCGTCCGCACCAATCAGTGTGAACGGCGGCGCGTTGAAGTCTTTCAATGAGCTTCCTTCACGCAGGAACTCCGGATTGATGCACACACCGAAGTCGGTCCCGGCGCGTTTGCCGGAACTTGCTTCCAGCGTCGGAACAACCAATCCCTCTACCGTCCCCGGTAGCATCGTGCTGCGTATAACCACCGTATGCCGTTCCTGTTTCAGCTTTAGTGCCGCGCCAATTTCTTCACAAACGTGCTTAACGTGATCGAGGTCAAGACTGCCATTGGTATTGCTTGGCGTGCCGACACAGACGAGGGAGACTTCGGAGTTCGCCACCGCCTCAACTGAGTTCGTCGTCGCTCGCAATCTTCCCGCTGCGACCATCGCGCCGATTAACTCTTCAATCCCGGCTTCAACAATCGGACTCTTTCCCGAATTGATGATTTCAACTTTAGTCGAATTTAGATCGACGCCAGTAACATCGTGCCCACCGTTGGCGAAGCACGCTGCCGAGACGCAACCGACGTATCCGATTCCGAAAACACTTAGTTTCATCTTGTTATTTTTTGCCAGTTGGCGTCGCAAGGCCCCAACAAAAACTGCTGCCCCACGAGAAGTGAATAGTGAAAAACGCGAGGGCCACCGCCGGCGCCAGGGACAATCCCGCATGTTGTTTTCGAGTTACCGCAAGGGCGAATGCGAATGCAGCAACTAGATAGACGGCGAGCTCAGTTGCCAGCAATGCCCAGAAAGCCGGGCGCCAAAAGCCCAGCGCCATGAGGAGAACGATAGAGACAACCAGCACGGGCGCGACTAATTGCCGCAGCCTCGTGGAACGCGGCCGCCGCCGGATCATCCGCGCCTTCCACACGCCGTAGCGAGAGTATTGCGCGCCAAGCATTGCGAAAGTCGCACGCGCGAAATAGTCACAATGAGCTGAACCATCAAGAACGACCCGGTCGCCGCGTGCGCGGACGCGATAGTTGAAATCATAATCTTCGTTCGTCAGGAGTTGCTCATCAAACCCGCCGAGTTCGCGCCAGGTCGACTTCCGAAAACATGCGAAGGCGACGGTATCCACGTTCTCCTGGATTACGCGTTCGTCGGGTTTAGATCCGAGGCGGTATTTAGCGTCACCGATCCCAAACGGATGAGAAACAGCCATGGCAATCGCGCGTGCCACCATGCCGGCGCCCCCGGGTTGAACACGACAAGGCATTCCCACGACCGTCGCATCACTTTCGCTCAGTACCGCAACGCAACGTCTCACGTAGCCGGCGGACGGTGCAGCATGAGCATCCATGCGAGCGATGATTTCGCCGCCGGCGGCAGCGATACCAAGGTTCAACGCGTGTGGAATATTGCGAGCGGGATTGTCGAGGAGTTTGACTGCAAGATCGGGATGTGCCCGTTTAAATTCTGCGACTAGTTCACGGGTGCGATCGTTTGACATACCATCCACGACTACCAGCTCATAATCTTCGCGGTCGTACTGGTCTGCTAAATTTTCAAGCGCCTGACTGATGAAACGCTCCTCGTTGTAACAGGGGATGATTACAGACACGCTTGGACGCGCCGCCTGTTTCAGCGGGGTCGCAGCGTGAAAAACAACCTGTTCTGACTTCAAGGCCGTACTCATATCGTTTCAACCAGCGTGCGCTGTTCGTCCGTTTGATTCGACAGCGCCGGAACGCGCATTCCGGCTCCGCCTTGTGTGCGGGTGCGTACGAGTGTGTCCTCGCAAATGCGTGTAAAGCGTTCCGCCACTCCTTGCCAGCCGAATTTTTCTCTTACTGTCGCGGCGGCTCGAGAACCGAGCGCCTTCGCAAATGCTGGCTCACGCAAAACTTTGATCACTGCGGACGCCGTGGCTTCAGCCGTATCCGCTAACAGGATCTCGACGCCCTCTTTAACGGGCAAGCCCTCGGCGCCGATCGTGGTTGAGACAATGGCCTTTTCCATTGCCATCGCTTCATAAATCTTCAGGCGCGTGCCACCGCCGATCCGCAAAGGCACAACGTAGGCTGCCGCGCGCTCCATGTAAGGTCGAACGTCATCAACACGGCCAGTTACGATCAACGAGCGATCGCGTCTGGCTAAGTCCACGAGGCTCGGATAGGGATTGCGACCGACGACCGTGAGCGTCGCGTCCGGTATTGCTTGTTTGATTAGCGGCATCACTTGCTGCGTGAAGTAAGTTATGGCGTCCTCATTTGGCAGCCAGTCCATCGACCCGGTGAACACAATGTTGTGCGGATCCTTTCGCTCGTTACGCATCGGCTTGAAGAACGCCGTGTCGACGCCGGTGGGTACTTCAAATACAACCGTCGCCCCATAGTCCCTCTGTATCTGTTCGCAATCTTCCTTCGAGACGGCCACGACTGTGTCGAAACTGCGGCAGGCTCGTTTCTCAAAAGCGGCCATCTTTAGCCACTCAATAAACAGATAAGCTTTCTTCAGCGGGTTCTTCTGTATCTCGTAGTGACGCTTCCAAATCATCGCTTCGACGTTGTGCTGAAAAAGCACTGCCGGACAGCTGAGGTCGGTCGCAACATTGCCGGCAGGCGCCAGAAAATCGCACACGACTAGATCAATCTTGCCGTCGCTGGTTCGAGCTTTGATTTCCTTCCGCAATTGAGCTGACTGATATTTCTTAATGGCGTAGGGGAATGTTGAGAACAGATTGCGCGCCAGCTCCAGGTAAAAGCGCGCGGTAAACTTTTCACTCGGTTGATGAGCGATGCAAACCAGCTCATGGCAGTACTGAAACGCGTCGTCGCGCGCTGCGGAATCCGCGAGTCCGTCATCGAGTGTCAAATAGGTGACGTGATGATTACGCTTGAGCTCCTTGAGCATGTTGTACGTGCGTATTTTCCCGCCCTTGTCGACCGGATGAAGTAACTCAGTTTTTATCCAGAGAATGTTCATTAGCAGTTTACGCAAGCGCGAGTTCGAATTCAGGCGCGGCGGAAGTCGCCGGTTCAGCGTCGAAGAATCGACGTTGCCACATTTCAAAATTTACCAGCGCCCACAATCTCTCAGCGTGATCTTCACCGCGCTGATGTCGTTCGACGAGCGATCGAACGAAGGCCGGGTCAAAAATCGCCCGGCTTATTGCGCGCTCTCCAAGCACATATTCTTCAACCACACTTTGAAACTCGCCGCGAAACCAGGAACCGATTGGTACCGGAAAACCCATTTTCGGACGCGTCAGAATCTCCTGCGGCAATACGCCCTTCATACTTTCGCGCAAAATGTATTTGGTCGTACCGCCACGTAACTTCATGCGTTGCGGCAACGCGGCGCTGAATTCGACCAACTTATGGTCCAGAAACGGCACCCGGCTCTCTATCGACGCGGCCATGCTCATCTGGTCCTGTTTCATCAACAGCTCGTGCAAATATGTCTTGGTGTCGGCGTAAAGGATTTGATCGAGCAACGAAACAGCGTCCGAACTAACCAGCAGGTCGCTCATAACGGTGTAAGGGTCGGGTGAGACAAGCTGTTCGCGAGCTTCAGGCGTCAGTAACTGACGCTGCATCGCACGCGGAAAGACAGCAAAGTTGTCGAAGTAAATGCTTTCGAGGGCGGCGGGCTGCGTAAGAAACGTGCGCGAGAGTTTTTGTTTTAACCTTGAAGCCGACAATCCTTCGATTCGTTGTCGAACCATATTCCGAACAGCGGACGGTGCAAACTGTTCATACTGCTGCGCAAGTTTTTGGTTCAGAATTGTCTTGCGGTAACGACCGTAACCGGCCAGCAGTTCATCGCTGCCCTCACCCGTTAGGACGACCTTCACGTGTCGGGCCGCCAGCTGCGAGACGAAATAGAGCGCCACGCTGGATGGATGCGCGAGCGGCTCGTCTTCATGCCAGACCAGCTTCGGCAACGTGCTGAAGAATTCCTGAGGGCTGACCACCACTTCGTGATGATTCGTCTTGAATGCCTGCGAAACGATGCGCGCATACGCGAGTTCATTCGCTTCGCGCTCAGCGAACGCAACCGAGAACGTCTTGATCGGATCCGAAACCATGCCGCTCATGACGGCTGCGATCGCAGAGGAATCAATCCCCCCGGAGAGAAACATTCCCAGTGGCACGTCTGCCATCAATCGGAGACGTACTGACTCAGTAAACAAGTCTTTCCACTCGGCAATGTAATCAGCGTCACTTCGCTGCTCATCGTGTTTCGTGAAACTGACATCCCAATATTTCTTGACCTCCAACTTACCGTCACGCCACACGAGCGTGTGCCCAGGCAACAGACGCTTGACGCCGCGAAACATCGTGTCAGCACCGGAGGGCGCATGATTGGCGAGATAATCGGGCAATGCGCCGTAATTCAGCTCGGGCCTAACCGCTTCGGCTTCCAACAGCGCTTTGATCTCAGACGCGAAATAGAGCGAACCATCGTTAGCGTGAACGTAATACAGCGGCTTCACTCCAAGCCTATCGCGCGCAATGAAAAGTTCACGCCGGCGCTGATCCCAAACTGCGAAAGCAAACATGCCGCGCAGGTATTCGACGCAGCCCGCGCCGTACTCTTCGTAAAGATGCAAGATGGTCTCAGTGTCGCAATGGGTTTGGTAAACGTGACCGTACGCTTCCAGCGAATTACGGAAGTCGGCGTGGTTATAGATCTCACCGTTGTAAGTGATGTGGAGCGAACCGTCTTCGTTCGTCATCGGCTGTCGGCCTGCCGCCACGTCGACGATACTTAGACGGCGATGACCGAGGGCAACGTAACCGTTACGCGCGTCAACGAAGATGCCGGCACCGTCCGGCCCTCGATGCGTAAGTACGTCACGCATGCGTTCGACTACGCCGACGCCGACGCGTCGTCGCGAACTGCTTGATAAGGCTATGCCGTTAATTCCGCACATGATTTCTAACTACCTCGTTAACTCGGTGTTCAAGATCGCCGATGGGAAAATCCAGATCCATCATCCCTTCACTTGTCTCAACGCGAAACCTCGCGCCGATGCGGGAGGCGACCAGATGACCGATCTTTTGCGGGGAGCTCAAAATCTTCTTGCCGTCCAAATCAATTCGGCGTCCATCTATTACCAGCAACTCAGCCAGTTCCTGATCGCCGTGAACCGAAAACCGAGCCCAGCTCAAATTGCAATCAGACGCCATTCTCACTGTCTCGACGCGAGCACTCTGCTCATCTCGAAGCAGCACGAGGTCGCAGTACTCCTCGTTTAGAAGTTCAAATGCGCGTCCGCCGATCGCTTCAACTTCCTTCACTGCCCAATTCGCGGGCGTACCTGCGGAACTCGGCAGGAGTAGAGTCACGACCTCCTCAGCTTCGCCTTGTTTGCCTGAGAAATCGCAGGAAAATGACCAAACGGGCGCAACTTCCTTGTTTCCATAACAGTCTGAAAGCCAACCCTCTTCCCTACGCCAGCTATCGCCAGAAACCGCGGGTTCCATAACTGCGACACGCAATGCAGCGCGTTGCGCAAGCACTTCGACCGAGGAAATCTCTCCGGCGTGTGACAACCGGGAATTCGAACTCGCTGCGAAGTGAAACCGCAGATCGACCTTGTGTGGCCCGTTCGAAGACACGCGATCGCGTAGCAACCAATAATCGTTTTTGAGAAACAGAATGCTGCGCGTGTGAACCGCGGGCGCCGCGAGACGTTCGTATCCATGGTGCCGGCCGGAGACGTAATTAAAACGACGTTCGCTTATCCAGGATAAAACTTCTGCTTCGGCCATCGTTTGCCAGGAGAAAGGACCGGCAGGACTTGAGGAAGGTTCACCATCAATTAACAGAACATTGTGTGCGCTTGACCCGCGAAACCAGTCGCGCAACTCGCGCGAGCCGGTATAAGTGTGAGTGCCCGCATCGACCAGCAACGGCTCCCCGTTTGCGACAACTTCGATCGCGAGTGCATCGGCATGTGCGTGTCCGCAATTGCCCGCTCCGTGTGGACCACAATCGAAGAGCAGATAGTTTGCCCGGTCGTGCCAACCATCACGCATGACGTAGTAACCGCCGTCAGCAAATCCGTGCGACTGCGCAGCAGGTTCCTCAGCTCTTAAATCATCAAAGAGGGTCGCCGCTTGGGGACCGAGTAACCACAGTGTCTCTTGCGCGAACCTGCGCGCGACGAATTTGTACTCACTACGGTCGAACAAGACTGCACCTGTCGCTAATGCACCGCGAAAATCATTAGTCGCCCGTCGGTCCAGTGGCAGCAAACGTCCGCCGTCTTCATCGCCGAATAACGGCGTGGTGCCGTCAGGCCGAGTGAGATACATCAAGTGATCGAGCAGCGCCGTAAGCTTTGCTTCGACCGCAGCAGTCAAGCGCAGCTTGTTCGCTCGCGACAGAATAAGCAGGTGGATATAGAAGTCGACGGTGTAACGTTGGTAGTAACTCGACTGCTCAAAATACACGCCGTCCGCTCCCACTTGCCTTTCCAATTGCTCGACGAGAATTTGTTGTCCGCGATTACGCCAGCGAGTGGCGGCACGAAACTCCGGCAAAACGGTTCCCAAGTAAAACAGGCCGAGTGCCTCGCCGGTTAGATGGGTGTTGGGACTAAAGTAAGTTGATAAGTAGGTTTCGAGGTGCCGGCCGTTGAGATAAAGAAACTTGAGCGCGCGGCTGAAGGTGGCGCTATCAAGGGCGTCCGACTGTTTGAAAAAGTGAAGCGCCCACAACCACGAAATGGAACGGAACGAAATTTCCAAACTGCTGGCCCAGTTGATCCCAAGCTTCGGCGGATTCTGATCCATCCAGGAATTGATTTGGGCGACAAAGGCCCGCGCGTATTTTTCGTCGCCTGTCAGCCAGTAGGCCTGACCGAGCTTAATGAAGTGCTGATGCCGGTTTAATTCCCAGGTAATTTTCTTGTCGCCTGCAACGTCCGCATCGAGATAATCAATTTCACTCCAGTGAACCAGCGGTGCTGACTTGCGGCACAAGGGCTCGAGGTGCCAGTCAATCGGGTTACCAAAGTCAACCTGCTTCAACCCAAGCAGATCAAAATGCCCGGCAACTATCTGGTCGGCGTCAGCAATAATTTCTGTTTCAAGATGAGGCCAACGCTCGCGCAATTCCGCGATCACCGCCGCCGGTTGATTAAAGGTTTCGAAGAACGCCGGCGTCGTACGCATGCGGAAGTGATCTAACAAACTCTCGGAGGCGAAGTCTGAAACTAATAAGCTGCTGAGACCTTCGCCAGTCGGCAGCCTGGTTAACGAAGACCATCCCTTACGCTCAAACCAAATCGAAAACGTCTGCGACGCTCGCACTGAGAGTTCGGCAAGGCTCATCGCACGAATTTTGTGGAGCTTCGATCTCTTGCCTGCCGGTTTCGAAGCCACCGCAGATTTCGTTTCGCTGAGACCGCGATAGACCGTAGTCCATTGCGCACCGACTTTCTCCCAGCTGTAATTCGCACATTCGTCATACGCCCGCCGCGCGATGCGACCGGCAATTGCGACATCCGACAACAGCAGCAACGCCCGCTCGGCCATTGCTTTATGGTCCCCGCAATTTACGACGAAGCCGGTCTTGCCATCGGTAACCATGTCGGGAATTCCACCGGCATTCGTGGTTACGATCGGCAAGCCGCAGGCAAACGCCTCCAGAATCGAAAGTGGTTGGTTATCGATCTGCGATGCGTTGAGATAAATGTGCGAATTGCGATACTGCTCAACGATTGCCTCGTGCTCAACTCGCCCCGCGAAACATGTGTTCTTCAGTCCCAGTTCCAGCGCTAGCCGCTCGAGTTTTGCACGCTGACTGCCATCGCCCGCCACGACGAGTTGAGCATCCGGAACACTTGCCTGAATCAGAGCAAAGGCTCGCAAAACGTCGTCAACGCCGTAATGCGTTTCCAGATTGCGATTCGCAAGAAATAACGGTCGTAACGGACTGCGCTCTTTGAAACTAAAGTCCGCCAGTTCGATTAGGTTATTGATCGGTAGCGCGTCGATGCCGAATTGCCGAAAGATTCGCGCCAGGTAATCTGAGGGAACGACAACGCTGTCGGCTAATCGGATTGTCGAAATTGCGCTGGGCCAACGCGTGAAGTGATCTTCAGCTTCACCACTGTGATAGTTAAGCAACACTCGCTTGCGAAATAATTTGCCAATAAGAATCGCGGGCGTCGGCGCCAGCACGAACGAAAAATAGGACGCAGAGAAAACATGAATCACGTCATATGCGGGAATCCGCGTCAACAAGTTAACGAGATAAAGGATAGACGTAACAACGGTCCGCAGATACTTGATTGCCTGCAGTCGTCGGAGGAAACCTGGCAAGCGTGGATTGATGGGCAAGAATCCGATCTCGAAGGAGTCGAGCTCACGCAGCCGCGATATCAGCCGCGCGGCCTGAACCGCCTGGCCACCTAAGATGTCGAAGGACGGCGCGACCACGAGCACGCGCAGTCGCTTCGTTTCATTTCTCTTCTTGTCAGGCCCTGTATTCATTTGAAAAGGTGGATCAATTTGCCTCAACGCCATTTGAGTTGAAGGTAGGTGCGACGATCCGGTTTGGAAGTGACTTCCGCTCGAACAACCGCTGATATAACGCCTCTGTATTTGCCAGTAACGAGTCGGACGAAAACTTTTGCGCCACAACAAGCCGGCCGCGTTCACCCATCGCACGTGCTTTGGCGGAATCGCGTAACAACGAAATGATGCGTTCGGCCATCACTTGATCGTCACCTGACGGAGCCAGGTATCCAGTTTCGTTTTCCACAATCGCCTCTCCGGCGCCACCGACATTTGTGGCAACGACGGGACGGCCCGCAGCCATATACTCAAGAATTGAATTCGAAAACCCTTCAGCCTTGGACGAGAGGACACACACCTCCGAAACACTCAGCAGCTCGGCGATGCGCTCGCAACGACCGAGAAAAAATGTTTGGTCTGCAATTCTTAGTTCCGCCGCCAGCTCGGTGAGGGATTGCTGCAACTCACCTTCGCCGGCCAGCAGAAACGCAGCGTCCGGCACCGCGGCAACAACCGCTCGAGCTGCACGCAAAAACATCGGGTAATCCTTCACGTCATGCCTCATGTTCGCGACGATCGTAACGAAACATTTATCCCACGCTGATTGCGGTATGCGAAGCCGCTGCAGTTTCTCGGCGCGTGAGGTTCTCTCCACAGCGTTTACGCGCATGGTGTCGAGGCCGTTATAGATCACGCTGATACGATCGCCCCGGATCCCCTCTTCGAGGAGCTTTTGCTTTACGGACTCAGAATTCGCCACCACTTGATCGGCCAATCGGTAAGCAGTTTTTTGCAGTCGAAGCTGGCCCGAAGTGCGCATGCCGCTCGTTTCTCGACGCGAGGCGATGCGAACTCTTACGCCAGCCAAAAACCCTGCATACATGCCGAAGACGTTCGTGTAAAAGTCGTGGCAATGGATCAGATCAATCTTCGACTGCTTCAGGTAGTTGACGAACCTTGCCAGCTGCGCAATGCCGGTAGGTCCATAAAAACTTCGCAGCGGAAAACTTGGGATCCGTCCCAGGTCAAGCTGCTCAACCTGAGCGCGTAACACACCTTCAGCCTTCAACGTCGCCAGATGAATTTCGAACTTGCCACTCTCACAAAGCCGTCGCGTCAGATCGATAGCCTGCCGCTCGGAGCCGCCTTCGTCGAAGCTGTCGATGAGTTGGAGTATTCGTGGTTTCACAGCGCGTTAGACCTTCACCGTAGCGGGTGCGTAATCGTCCGCGTATTGCCGGTGCCAAAGTTCGAGCATCAGCAGAGACCAAAGACCCATCGCATGGTCGCGTCGTCCCCGCTCATGTTCATCAAGCAACAGTTCGACGTGGCTGCGAGAAACGTAGCCTCGTTGCAGGGTGCGCGGGTCGTTTAGCGTCTCCCGAATTCGTTCGCGGAGCTGTTGGTTGATCCAGGTTTGAATTGGAACGCCAAAACCTTGTTTGGGACGGCTGATGATTTCAGCCGGCACCAAATCCGCGATTGCCTTTTTGAAAAGATGCTTGGTTTCGTGGCCGGCCAATTTCATCGACGCCGGTATACGCGTGACGAATTCGATGAGTTTGTGATCTAGCAAAGGCACACGGGCTTCGAGTGAAACAGCCATGCTCATGCGATCGACTTTGGTTAGTATGTCGCCCGGCAGATACGTCTTACTGTCGATGTAAAGCAGCGAATCGAGCGGCGCGCTGCTCTTCACGTTGCGGCTGAGTTCGAGGAAGTATGAATTCAGATGGCTGGAACCGCGCAGCTGATCGCTAAAGTCTGCGGTGTACAAAGAATTCTTGTTGAGTCCGGTAAAGACAGAAACATTGTCGAGATAGCGGCCGATCGGATCGAGCGACACGTTATGCAGGTAATTGCGTCCCCACGCGCCGTGAGGCAAACCGCGACTGAGAGGATCCATGACGCCCTCTCTAACTAACCGGGGAACCAGATCAAATTTACTGCGACGCTGCTCTGTTAAATATCGCGTGTAGCCCGCGAACAACTCGTCGCCGCCGTCACCGGTCAGCACCACCTTCACGTGTTCGCGCGCCAGTTTCGAAACGACATAGGTTGGAATAGCTGAGGAGTCGGCGAACGGTTCATCGAAATGCCAGGCCAACTCATCGACAACGTCGCATATGTCGGGCGTCACCAAAAACTCGTGGTGGTCGGTACCAAATTTTTGTGCAGTTAACCGCGCGTATTTCAGCTCATCGTAGCTATCTTCATTGAAGCCAATAGAAAAGGTCTTGACCGGCTGGCTCATTTGGCCGGCCATCAATCCGACCACCGTGCTCGAATCCACGCCGCCCGAAAGAAACGCACCTAAGGGCACGTCCGAAACCAGTCGTAGCTTCACGGCTTCTTCCAAAAGCGAACGAAGTTCCTCGAGATAGTCCGTTACTGAATGGCCATTGCTTCGGCCGTCGTAGCTGAAATCCCAATAGCGTTCAACAGACAGGCGCCGGTCCTTGAAAGTTAAGTGATGACCGGGCGGCAGCTTCTCAACGTTCTCGAAAATGCTGATAGGGTCAGGCACGTATCCGAGTGAGAAGTAGGCGTCGAGCGCCCGTGGATTGATTTCGCGCTCAACTTCGGGGTGTTGCAGCAGAGACTTTAACTCCGACCCGAATACTAAGGTGCCGGCAGGCGTGATCGAGTAATACAGCGGCTTCTTGCCCACGCGGTCGCGCGCGATGAATAACTTTTTCTGACGGTCGTCCCAAATGGCAAAGGCGAACATTCCACGCAGATGGTCAACGCAGGCAGCGCCGAATTCCTCGTAGGCATGAACAACCGTTTCCGTATCAGAATTTGTTTTGAATTTATGGCCGCGCGACTGAAGCGTCGCCTGCAACTCGCGATAGTTATAAATCTCGCCATTGAAAACTATGCTGACGCTCTCATCTTCATTGTTGATCGGCTGATGGCCGCCCGCGAGATCGATAATAGAGAGCCGGCGCATTCCGAGAGCGACGCCGGGTTCAACCATCACTCCTTGATCGTCTGGCCCGCGATGCCTGATCACGCGGCACATTGAATCGAGCGTTGCCGCGCGCGAGTCAGCGTCACAAACGTCGCTGGTGCTCCACTGATCGATGAATCCGGTTATGCCACACATCTTAGTTTCTCAAAACCTCACCCTTGCATTTTTCGCTGCAGGCGCGCTGTGCCGGGCCAAACTCCTTCAGGCACGCTCTCTTGCGGACCAAGCTCGGCTAATTCCGGCCAGTACCCTAGTTTTGATCGCGGAACTGCCAGAATGTTTAGGAAACTGGAATTGATTTCCTGTAGGTTTGCGAGTTTCCCGCCCGCTGTAATTTCGAAAAACCGATAGCGTGGCTTGACTAAAGCGGACAGGAAATCTTTAGCGGCGGAAACTTCAAGATTAAAAGCGCGCGACGCGCACTCGTTAGCCTCGAAGAGAATGACGGGTGCGTTAATCCGATCCAGTGTTTCGCAGGCGCCTTGAAATACTTGAAGCTCAGCGCCCTCGACATCACATTTTATGAAGTCCGGTTGCGGCAGGTCCTCGCTACGAATCAGATCGCCGAGACGGCGTTCCCTGCAATCCACGACGTGGGCCGGACCGTCCTCTTTGAACTTGGGCGATAGGGCTGTCCAATCGGCGAGGCTGGCGACGCTATCGTCTGGCGGAACAAACAATGAAGATTCAGCATTCTTATTCGAAAGCGCGACCGCATGCAGTGTGGCGTTACCGAGTTGTCCGATTGTATGAGTGAGCGCCGGCAAGAGTTCAGCGTTTGGCTCAAAGGCATGGAGCCTTCCGGATGAACCGATGAACCGTGACAACACAATCGAATGCAATCCAATATTTGCTCCGATATCAAACACGACGTCGCCGGCACGCACAAAGCGTCGCATAATCTCCACTTCGTCGAGCTCTCGCCAGAGATCGCGGTAGGGTGATTCCATAAGCATGTGGTGTGCACTGGGTATTCGCAGATCTACGAAAACGGGATCCCAGCCCGCTATCTCCAACGGAATACTCTGCAACGTGCTCACATGCTGTGCCAGGAGAGAGGTCAGACGCGTGGACCCCCTGCTGCGACTACGCAGATAAAGTCGCATGAGTCTCGCCAGCGGACCGGGCCTCGCGCAAGGTGGAGTTTGAAAGATGCCGTTTATTGTATTCATTGATAACCGAGCTAGCGTGCGAACACAGCCTGCTGCCGTTGTCTCAGCATGACCACAACCGTTTTCTTGATATCTAATAACGCCAGTCGACCCGCAGGCAGCGCCACCAGGCAGAGCAGCGTAACCACCGCCGTAGTTACAAAAAGGGCAATGAGTCCGACTATCGGATTATGAATAGCAGCTAAACTTCTAACCGCGAGGGCAATCGATAGGGCCAGCACTGAGGCAAACGTAAAAGGAGCGATCGTGTAATAGAAATCCTTTGTCCTGACAGGTCCGCTGCGGCCAACAAACCAGAAAAGAAGTGGATCTGTAAGCAGAACACGCGTCAAAGAATACGAAGCGGCGACCCCCACGGCGCCCCATGGCAGGCCCAAAACGATTGAGCCGACCGTAAGCGGCCCGCTGATAAAGCCCCACTGCAACAGGTGCCGGCTGCGGCCCTGCGTCAGGAAAAGCCAGCCCGTCGTATTTGCAATCGGTTGAAAGAGACCGGTGATTCCCAACAACAAAAAGATTCGGCTGGTACCCGACCATTGCGGTCCTAGCACGACCTGCACAATCCAATCCGAGGTCGCTATCATGAACGCAATCAGCGGCATCGTTAACATTGCAATCTTCTCTAACATTCGCAGATAAGCCTGCCGGTACCTGTGTTCATCGTCGTTCAGGCGGCTGAGCGCGGGAATGGCAACCGAAGTAATGGGCTCGTTTACCTGCTCGATCGGAAGTGTCATTAGTTGATACGCGCGGTTATAAAGTCCCAACTCGTTTGCGCCCCAAATTTTTCCAAGCAGGAGATTGTCGAGGTTGCGCGAAAAGTAGTTGATGACTGAAAAGCCGGTGAAGTTTCGGCCAAACGCAATCATCGACCGCACTCCTGAATTCCGTTTAGGAAGTCCAGGACGCCAACGGCAAACAAGCCACACGCCGACGGTATTGGTGGACAACAGCGCTAATTGACTAAAGACCAGTGACCAATAACTAAAGCCACGCAAAGCCATGTAGATGCCGACGGCGTAACCCACCAGCGTCGAGATCAGCACGATTACTACGAGCGAGAAAAACCGCATCTGCCTTCGGAGCAGAGCTTCGTGCTGCACGGTCAGACCGCCGAACAGGAAACCGGTAGCCGTGACTATTGTTACCGCGAGCAACCTCGGGTCCCCGTAAAACCAGGAGACGAAGGGAGCCAGCGCCATCATCAGAGCCGTCACGGCGATACTGAAAACAACGTTTAGCCAGAAGAGCGTGCTGACCTGATCGCGGCTGACTTCCGCTTTCTGAATGGTTGCTATCGAGAGACCGAGGTCTTTAAACAACGCTACGAAAGCGGTAAAAAATGCGACCATGCCGATCAAACCGTAATCAGCTGGTCGCAGCAGTCGGGCCATAACGGACGTCGCTGCAATCGTAAGCACGAATCGTATGGAGTGAGAAACGATCGTCACCGCGCCGGCCCGGGCGGTGCGCGCGCCAAGGTTGGCCTGCAAATGATCTGTCAGGAAGTAGTCAACGGTGCCTGCCGTAGACCTGGGTTGCTCCGCGTCGTTGCTGATTGACATGATTTAGTCCGGGCTCAAATGGCGTGCAGTCTGTAAACGCGCTGCAGCAATCGCGGCGCAACCTGCAACCAAAACACTACTAACCGCAGTTTCCAACTTTCGTAGTGATTGTTCGCCGCGCGAAATGCCGTCAACGCTGAATCGAATTCACCGGCGGACAGTCGCTCCTTTCCTCGAAAGATTTCAACCGTGGCGCGGCGCAACTCCAGTTTGCGGAGAATGGCCACTCGCTCTGGCTCGGTTAGATCGGCTCGGCGCAGCGTCTTCTCCAGTACGGCAATTTCGCCGCGAAACGAATTGATCGGATTTGACGCGAGGCTGCCCTGATAAATCCTCCGCAAAGCGAGCACCTTCTTTTGATAGCTGATGCGCGCGCCATGCTTCGCAATCCGCAGCCACAAATCGAAGTCTTGCGAGTTGGGGAAGTTCTCGTCGAACAAACCGAGTTCGACAATCAGGTTACGGCGCGCAACTACGGTGGAGGTGATCACGTTGCAAGTGCCCTCGATCAAACTCTGCATAGATACCGAACCTGTTGACGGATTGAAATCCATGTTTGTCATGCGCACTCGTCTGCCGTCTTCAAGATTTGCGGCGTCTGCATAGACAAGATCCAAGCCTTCAGCGCTCGTAAGCAGCGCCAGTTGCTCTTCGAGGAATTCAGGCAGCCAAAGATCATCGCCGTCGAGAAAAGCAACGAACTCCCCATGGGCGGCTCTAATCCCGGCATTTCGCGCGGCGCCTGCGCCCTGGTTTGTTTGCGTCAGGTAGATAATCGAGGAGGAATATGGTTCGAGTTGGTGCTCCAGCTCTTCTGTGTCGGGTGAGCCATCATTGATAACGATAATTTCGTAGTCAGCGAACGTTTGTGTAATCACCGAGTCGAGGGTCGCCCTGATGAAACGCGCCACTTTGTAGGCGGGAATAACTACGCTGACCATTGGAGTCGGCTTCAACGGCCTTACATGTTTCGCAGTTCCGGGAGTGGTGATCGTCATATCAATTCCCTGCCGTAGCCACCCGTTCGCTCGAACGAATCGCCGTGGCGTTGTGTTTGACCTGCACGCGAAACCGGGGTTTTGAATTCAGCGGTAGATTTCGATCATCCAGACTCGAATAAATGCGGCTGAGACAGACGCTGAATGCCGCCAAATAATATGCATACCAAAGGAAAGCGACGGACGCGAAGAAGCTCGCGACCGCGTAACCAATCAGACTGGCCTGCAAACCAAGCGCAAGGTAATAGACCGGCGGTTTTTGTTTGTCCTTGCCGGTTGCTTGTTCGAGTCGACGCAGACGTTTGAAGGGACTGATGAGAAACCAGAGGTATATGAAAAATGCCGTCAGTCCAAGTTCGGCGGCCACCTGGGTAAAAGCGTTATGCGTAGCCTTGTTTGAGTTGGAATAGAGAATGTAGTTACCCATGCCCACGCCAAAGAGAGGATGTCGAGCAGCGACCAGGACGGACCTTTTCAACTCATCAGTACGCGCGACTGCAGAGTCGTCGCTAGTGGTGGCGAGGCGGCTGCGATAGGAAGCCGGTGCCAGCGCAACCACCGCCAACACTAAGGTGAGTGCGAGTCCGCCAAAGATGAGGCGATGGCGACGCGCCATCTTCCCGGCGAGAAACGCAATCATAAAACTAAACCCAATAAAGCCGCCGCGAGAGAAGGTGGCCAACAAACCCAGCATGAGCAAGAAAGAACAAATGAGGTAGAACGCTTTCTTTAATTGCCGTCGCGAGCCGAAGCCGAGCGCGAGGCTAATCGGGATCATAGTTACCAGGTGAAGCGCGAGGTCGTTTGGATTACTGAAGAGGCCGCCGATTAGTCCCGCAATGCGTCGCCCTTGCAATGCGAGATTCCCTTGGGCGTAGTCACTAAATGCTGCAAAACTCAAAACGCAACCGGACAGCAACACAAGCTGTAATAATCGCCGCAAACGTTTTTCAGTACGGACCACGTTGAGCGTCACGATGAAAATAGCGATCACCTTAAAGAATTCCACAACGGTTTGAAACGCCGTGGTCGGCTCGAGGGCGAAGGGAACCGACAGGAGTGCAGTAAAGAGCAAGGCCAGTGCGATTTTCACTTCCAACAGCCTGGCTGTGATTCTGTTTTCCAATCCAAGCTGTGTCGGAATAAAGAACGCAAGCGTTAGCACGGCGACAACGAGCGCGCTGCGGGACAACCAGGCGAGCGACGGAAACAATTCATAGGGGCGGAAGTAAACGAGGAAGGTAAAGGTGAAGATGCCGGCGTAGCTTAAGGTGTGTCCGCGCCGAAGAAGCGACGCCGAGGTGGCCGAGGGCTGTGCCTCCTGGGATGAATCATCGCGAGCCGCGATCGGCAGCGGCATTGGCGGCTTCTGTGAAATCGCATTTAGTGTGGGACGGCCCAGCGGACGAATGCGCGAAGAGTCGTTTGTCGCCTCAACGAGTTGCGCGCGACCAGCCCGCGGCGACGGAGTCACCGGTTCGTAATCAAGCAATTCAGACTTGGTCGGCATAAGAGTGGGGCGGTTCAACTGGTTCCCGAAAATCAAAAGAAGCTGCTACGCTCAACGCGCCGCAGCCTCGACTTGCAGTTTAAATAGCGGGCCTCAAAGACCCACGCGCAGTCTAAACTGCCACTTCATTCGGCTCGACTATCAAGACGAGTTCGCGAACGCGGTCGCGCAATGCGCCTTCGAAACGTCTGGCCTCCTCCACTTCCGAGAAGGAGAGAGCACGTAATTCCTGCTCGATACGGCGGCGATAATCAGAAACCAGCGAATCTGATACGCCTAAAACAGCGGCCACTTCGAGTTGAGTGGAATGCTGCGGACTCAAATAGCAGTGCCACAACACACCGAGAATGCGGTTGTACTGTTTCACCTTGCCGCGGACCGTCACGTGTAGATGACTCAGAAAATGATCGACAGAGCCCGCTGCTTCATCCTCCGACTCTCGCCGGAGTAAGCCCTGCTCAGGATCGTCGCCTTTGTCGACCGGTTGAAAATGATTACCTTCACCGTCGTTGTCGTCACCGTCTAAAGGCACGAGATAAATATCCATCACCGGCAAACGAGACATCACGAGACTGCGAAGAGCTCGCACGTCGGCGGGTGAATCGACTGCGTCCAACACCGAAACAATGAGGTCCTCAAGATCGGAGTTGCTGATTACTACTTGTGAATCCCCAGTGCAGCCAACCATTCTGGTGTCGCGGGCCCGCACTGGGATTATGTGAACTCGTTGCTCAATGTCGTGTGAATCGCGGCGACGCTTACCATCAGGCCACTCGCTGAGACCATAAACGCGGTCAGCCAGCCGGCGATGCGGTTCGTCACCACTACCGCTCGAGTCGAAACGGCGGAAATTGGAGCTCGATTGAATGAGGGTAGAAATGCGTCGGGCGAGGCGATAACTTTCGGGGTGCCGTTTTCGCAGTTCAGCGGTGAGCAGGTTCGTCAGTTCGATTTGACCAATTTCGCACTCGATCTCGTAATCGGTCATTTCCGTGTCGATGTAATGCTCGAAACGGTTCTTGCTGAGAAGTTGAACAAAGAGTTCCTGGGTCAGATCGGTGTAAGCAGTGGTCGCTCCTTCTTCCACCAGGAGTCCGGCACTGCGAGAAGCCCTGACGAGCGGGTGATGAGAGACGATGCGGTGCAGTTCCGACCACAGCCGGTTAACGTCAGAGGCGCGTAAGCTTTCGACCCACTTGCCGCTCTTTGCCATGCGTTCGGCAGTGCGTTTCGCGCGGGCTGTTTGCGGCTCCGAACTCGCTGGTGCCAACTGAGCTTCTTTTTTGACTTCGTGACTTAAGGATTTCACAAGAGTTTTCTTTGCGTTACAGGATGGATGGGACTTATTGGGGTGGGAGCATCTAATATCTGAACGGTGACGCCGCACAGACATCCCTGCTTGTAATGAGACGAAGCGCTTATAAGCGACGGCTAGAGGTCTTCCAGAAAGAGTTAGAACTTCCGAGACTTTTCTTGGCTAGTCATTTGTGATTTTGCCCGGTTATCCTGAGAAATCAGGTGGGCTTTGCCCTGGAACGAGCGTCAAAGAGCAGGCGCTCTCTGACTTAACGGCGAGCATAGTAGCAACATTCCCAAGATTGAGCAACAAGTTTTTACATTTCCCGCAAGTTATTGATTCCAGATTACAAATTGCCAAAGCGCGAGGCAAAATCTTGTGGAATCAAACGCTGATTAAGGCTATTAGGTTCTTGAACAAGTGGGAAAGACAGCGGGGTTGATTCTGGATTGAGGCAGGCAAAATTGCCCCTTGCCTGCCTCACGTCCTCAAGCGAATTTTTCTATTCTGAATCGCGTTACCGACCGGTAACATAGTGGGCAAATGATGAAGGCCTCGAGCGTAAAGTCGTTCTCAAAAAAACTGGCGTGTCCCTCGTCCCAGCTACTGCTTTCATTTCAGGCCGAGGCGCTGGCTCCCGAAATCGATTTCCTGGTCAAGCATCATCTCGCAGGCTGCGACTTCTGTTACTGCGAAATTCCCTTACTCGCGTTCTACACCCAACCACTCAAAGGTGAACCTCGCCCACCTGATTTGCCGATTAACCTAAGAGTGCTTGCTGAGTCAGTGCTGGGCGGTAGATAGCTAGCCGGCTACGAATAGAGTTCAGCGATCAGGTCACCGAACTTTTCATCGATAACCCTACGCTTAACCTTCAGGGTCGGAGTTAATTCCCCTCGATCGATGGTGAATTCGTCAGGCAACAAGGCGACGCGGCGGATTCGTTCATAGTCAGCGCCTTCCCGGGTGAGGGACGCGACATCGGTTTGCACAACTTTTATAGCGGCCGGTAATTTTGCCAGAGACTGCCGGTCGTTGGAAAACTGTTCACCAGCCTCCGTGAGAGCCTGTCGTACTGCTTCCCACTCGGGAACGATCAGAGCCACCGGTTGTTTTCGGCCGGCCCCGACAACTACGACCTGACTTACAAACTCACTCTGTTTGATTAAACTTTCAATCTGTTGCGGCGCCACATACTTGCCATTCGAGAGCTTGAACAAATCCTTTTTCCGATCGGTGATATAGAGATGTCCTTCTTTGTCGACGTGGCCCACGTCTCCCGTTGCGAACCACTCGTCTTGTAGCACCGAAGAAGTTTCTTCGGGATGTCCATAGTAGCCACGCATCACGTTTGGACCGCGAAGAAGGATTTCTCCGTCCTCTGCAATTTTGACTTCAATTCCAGCGAATGGAAGACCCACCGATCCGACGCGGTTATTGTCGGGCCGATTTGCGGAAACAATGCAGGTTTCGGTCGCGCCGTATCCCTGCAGGATGGGGATGCCGGCCGCCAGAAATGCGTAAGACAACGCGGGCGAAAGCGGTGCACCGCCGGAAACAAAATATCTCAAACGACCACCCACGCCTTCGCGCCACTTCGAAAACACCAGGCTATTGGCCACCTTCTGTTGCATCGAGAGCGCTGGTCCGACAAATTTTCGCTTGTCTTTAGCTTCCGCGTATTTCTGCCCAACATGAAGGGAACGCTCGAACACGCGGCGTTTCCACCCTTTTTCTGAAAGCCCCTTCTTCACGATCTTGTGATAGACCTTTTCAAAGAGTCGCGGCACCGCAGTCATTACCGTTGGTCTTACCTCGCGAAGATTTTCTGCCACCTGATCAAAAGAGGCCGTGTAATAGACCGACACGCCGCTGTAGCAGAAAATGTAAAAGCCGGTGCGTTCAAAAATGTGAGACAGGGGCAGAACTGACAAAGCAATATCGGTGGCCGAGATCGGCAAGCCGTGCGAGATCGAAGTAACATTCGAGACGAAATTCGCATGCGTCAGCATCACGCCCTTCGGTTCACCCGTAGTGCCCGAAGTGTAAATAATTGTTGCGAGGTCATCGGGCCTGATGGCTTGCAGATACGCGGTGAAAGCCGCAGGTTTATTGAGCGCCCGATCGTGTCCGCTGGCTTCCAACAACTTCAGTGTGGTCGATCGCTCGACCGCCGCAGTATCGGTTTCTTCGAAAAAAATAATCTTCTCGAGAAAGTCCAAACCCGCGATTGCTTCCTGGGCGTGCTTAAAGAGCTTTCTGTTTGAAACAAAGATTGCGCGCGTACCCGAGTCTGTGAGGATGTAACGAATTTGATCGACTGCCTGCGTCGTATAGATCGGTACGTTTATCGCGCCTAAGCTTAGAATCGCAAGATCGGCGATCGACCATTCCGGCCTGTTCTCAGAAAGAAGTGCAATTCGATCGCCGGGCTTGATGCCCAAACCTGCGAGTCCCAGGGTGAGATTGCGTACGCGTTCCACAAAGGTTTCGGCCGAGATGTTAATCCACTCGTCCCGAATTTTGTGGTTGAGCGCATCGGCCTTTGCGTGTTTAAGGGCGGCCGTCAGGCAAAGCGCGGGAACAGAGGAGGTCTTTGGTATTGCTTGTTCTTCGCCAGTTAATTTTGCTGATGCCGTCGAAGCCAAGTTGATAGCCTCCCGATAAGCTACTAGTCGTTAATCCGTTTCCGCCGCCGCTTCCAAACCGCGCCGCGAGCGTTTCTTTCGGCGCGACTGCACGTCCTCAACCCGGCCATTGATGGTCGCTAACGCCGCCAGCACCAGGAAAAGTAACGCATTCGCCGGAGTGTGCAGGGTGAAATCGAAAAAGCTGTGCACCAGCACGGCAAAACATCCGGCCATTGCGGCAGTCGCCACGCCCCGCCGGAAATCGTCGCGCGAGTCTCGTCTGGTAAATCCCATGCGAAACAAATTGACTACAAAAAACAGCGCAATGACTGCACCGATGATTCCACCGTCGGAAAGCACCTGAAGATAATCGTTGTGCGCTTGCTCCAGCCGGTAGGCGCCGTTGCGCGAGTCGTACCCAGTGTAGACAACACCGAACGCGCCCAGCCCTGTGCCGATCCAGGGATGCGTTTTGATGATGTCCACAGTGACGCCCCAAAAATGTGCGCGGCCGGTGGTCGGATCGTCTGTGTTTACTGACCCGATGATGCGCGTTAAAGCGTCTTCGCCGCCAAGTAAAACTACCCCGCCAAACAAAGCCAACACCAGCGAGAGTGCCAAGCCCGCCTTAATGGCCGCGCTCTTAATTCGCGGCTGTCGTTTATGGTGCGAGCCTTTTCCATGCCGCTTGCGCCGCAGGCCCATCGTCGCGACCAGGAACATGAGTTCAGCCAGCAAACTAATGATGCCGCCGCGCGAGTTCGTCATCACTAACGCCACTGCCATCAAGCCTGCTGCGAAAAGGTAGATAAATCTTTTTTCTTTCTCGATGGCCCCAGTAAAGACCAGGCCCAAAGGCAACGCGAGCGCAAGTTCCATATAACCAGCGAAGTGATGACGGTTGATGAAGGGACCAAACGCCTGGCTCTGCGGCATATCGCGTATCCAGTAAAGTTTGTCAGGACTGGTAAAGGATTGTGTCAACCCGAAGATCGCGAGAAAGAAACCGAAGACCGCAATCGTCCTTACCAGCAGTCGCAGTCGCTTGGGTGTATCAGTGAAAACGAGTACAGCCGCGAAATAGATCAACAGGGCGAACGTCTGCACCAGTATGAAACGCGTCGAGTACGGATCCAGCGACAAACTTCCGACTAAAGGAATCGTGTGTGTGCCAACGTCTTCCGGTTTTCGCAAAGGCAAAAGCTGAAACGCACCCAACAAGAGCATGCCAACTACTGATAATTGCAGCACGTTGCGACTGATCCGAAACGATCCGAGCATCCAGCCGTCGATCAGCCACAGGATGACGATGGTGGTGGCGCCAAGGAAAAACAGCGCGAGGGCCCAATAGTGCACTGTGCCGTAGACGAGCGCAGACAGAATGATCGCCAAACACACGATCAGAAACGCGAAGCGGCTCGCCAGCGTATGGCGGATGCGATACGAAACATAGCTCGAGACGGGTCGAGCCACGGCTACATCTTCGTCGCGCGACACGAGCGCGTTATTTTCTGGATCTAAGATCGAAGTCGTCATACCAAACCGTGCCGAAAATTGGGCACACCGGACTATCCGGACATGAATTCCTTATCATCTTCACTTTGACTGCTTCTGTCTTGTCTCCCGTTCTGAACGACAGGGCAACGCGTTGCCAATCACTGTTGCCGCTCGGCGCCGCATTGGATCCCGCGAGTACTACATCGTCAGCGGCGTTTGCAATCACTATCACAGGAGTTTCCGCGCTCTCGAGCCTTTCCGTCTTCACGTAACATTCAAACTCGTATTCCGTTTTCGGCTTGACCGGCACTAGTTGCGACACGTTGATGGTGTCGATGTGTGTACGGACCTGGAAATACAGGCGCAGGCTACGCGAACCGGTGTGTCCCTGCCCCGCATCGATGCCGATTTGCACTTGCGAATTCGATTGCACCTGCCACCCGAACACGGCTCCCGGTCCGTGCGACAAATTATCTTCGAAGCCGCGATCTATCACGTGGCCGTCCGACGCGACGTATGCCGGTCCGGGCGCGATCTCGTTCCAAATAGTCATCGCGTCATGATAACGGTACGCGGAAATCAGATCGCTGATGATCGGACTTGCATCGATAAGGCTTTCTTTCTTTTCAGCCAGAGTCAAACTATTCCACAGTCGCAGCCCATCATCGAATCGGCCTCGTTTGACGAGATAAGCAGCGAAGGCGCCGCGCATTCCAGCTGTACTGCCAACCGCCGACTGCAGCGCATTAAAGTCGTCCTTATTCAGTTGCCATGCAAGATTGAACAACTGTGGTTGAAATCTCTCGTCTGCCTGGCTTGCCTTCTGCAACTCAACGAATCCTTCGCTGTAACGGTCCGTGCGCAGGAAAAGATTCCCCAGATACCAGCGCGGCTGCGCATACGAAGGGGCCAGCTTAATCGCCTGCTGCAAAGCCTTTTGCGCACGTTCGAAATCGCCCGCCTGCTCAAGTGCTCCACCGTAGTCCATCCAAAGCCGGTAATCGTTAGGGGACAAACTGACAGCCTTTTCATACTCGGACACAACTAAACCGATTTGATCCGGAGGCATTTCCTTCTGGATCAGGTTCCCGAGACGCCAGTGTGGCAGCGGATCGTTAGGACCGAGACCAACGGCTAGTTGCGCGGTTGCGAGTCGATTATTTTCAGGATGGAAATACTCGGCAATGGTATTGGCCACATACCAGCGCACGACAAACCACGAGCTAATCAGCGTTAGCAAGACCAGCAGGGTCATCAACGCCTTGAGCGGCGGGCGCGCTTTAATTTCGATTAATTGATCCGGCATAAAACTAGCCCGCGCATATCAGGCGGAGGTATGTATCGTCGGTCGCCACGGTTCTGCGAGATCTTCAATCGTAATGCGCATTCGTTTCACACGAATGTCGTGAGTTGTGCAAAAGTCGAAAATCTCTTTAAGTCGATCTTCCGACATTCGCGAACTGGAGATCAAAATCTCGTTGACCTCGTGATGCTGAAATACTGACGCCAGATCTCCATTTCCCGCATAAACCTTCAAACCGTGGATCAACTTTCCCGTCTTCCCAGGATCGTCATCAATGAAACCGACTGGCGAATATTTCAACGCCCGGTTATTCAGCAGTTCGCGCAACAACAACTCCCCGGCGTCACCCGCTCCATAGATCAATACTTTGCTGCCCCCGGTGTTATAGGCAACCGGAATCACCTGCCGGAACAGACGAAACGCCATGCGGCTGCCGGCCAGGAACATGAACATCAATATCCCGTCGATAAGAAAAACCGTTCGGGAAAACCCCTCGAACCGAAATGCGAACAGGACTGCCATCACGCTCAGCACCGAACTAAGCACGACCGCCTTCGCAAATACGATCAAATCATCGACACTGGTGTAACGCCAGATACCGCGATAAACGCCCATCACCAGGAACGCGGCCATCTTGAAGAAAACCAGGACAGGCAACGTCCGCAGGAACAGCTTCCACGCTCCGCTGCCCGATAGGGCGCCAAACTTCACAGCGTAAGCGGCCCAGTAAGCGAGCAAAATTAAAACTACGTCCAGCAACACTTCGAAGATGCGCCGCTTATACGAAAGATCGATTAGAAATGCGTACAGCGATTTGTCGCGGACCGCCAGGGCCTCGTCCGTTTCGTCGTAGACTTTTACGCCCGCGAGATAAACTCCCAGCAGCGTTAGCAAGACCGTAAAACCGGCAATGGCCGCGAGACTCACGTCCAGCTTCACTCGCTGTACCAGGAGTGCCAGCAAACCCGACAGTGCAGCCAAACCATAAAGCATCCATACCGCGTGACGTTCCGAAGTACCCAGGGCCACGAGACGATGTGAGGTGTGGTCGCGTCCACCCTGCGACGCCGCCCGCCCGGAAAGTTTTCGTAAGATCGTGACGAAGGTGGTGTCGAAAATGGGTATGAACAGAACCAGTATGGGAACGGCGAGCACCGGCAACAGACTTCTCGAGCGTCCGCCCGACACGTTTACGAGCGCCGCACTGGCGAGGAAGAAGCCTATGAACATCGATCCGCAATCACCCATGAAGATGGACGCAGGACTTGAGTTGTAGAGGAGAAAACCCAGCAGCGCGCCCGCGAACGTCAACAGCAGCAGCGCTTCGTTCAGGTGTCCCGTAGCCAGGAAACTCAACGCCAGAAAGCCGGAGGCGATGGTAGCGATTCCCGCCGCCAGCCCATCCATGTTGTCGAGCAGGTTGACGGCGTTGGTAATGCCGATCAACCAGAAGATCGTGAGCGCTACGTTCAGGGCCGAGTAGTTGGTCCAGGGAAGCGTCAATCCGTAATAGACAACAAACGCCGAACCCATGACCTGGCCGATCAGTTTTTGATAAGGCTTGGTGTGAATGAGATCGTCAACTAATCCGACCAGGAAGAGGAAAGTACTGGAACCAATGACAACATCGACCAGCGACGCCGGGAAATGGTTCCACGGCTGGCCGGTTGCCGGTCGAATGAAAGCAACGTAGCTAATGACGACCGCCAGCCAAATCGCGACGCCGCCGAACATCGCAGTTGGTTTCTTGTGCCAACGATCGGACTTCGGCGTCGCCACCATGCCGTAGCGCCGCGCGACGAGCTGAATTAAGGGCGTTAGCGCAAGCGCGAGTATTGCTGACGCGGCTACAGCCAAAAAATTTAGCGAGCTAAAAGGCATATGCCAGCGAGACTGGGAAACTTCGGGACTGGATAGTGTAAGAAGAAAACTAATCGATAGGCGTGGGCAAATCAAGTGGCTAGCCTGGGAGGGCAGGCATCCGCCGTGCTTGTGTCGTGGCCACGAATCTCGAGGCAGGCAAGCGGCCTCGCTCCCAGCGGCAGCCTAAGAGAGCCGTTAGTCGTCCAGCGGCGCCGGGCGACCGCGATGAAAACTGATCACACTCTCGAGGATGCCGTCGAGCTTCATTTTTGGTTCGAAGCCTACGAGCTTGTTAATCTTCGAAGTATCGGGCACGCGCCGCGGCATGTCTTCAAACCCTTCCTCGTAAGCCTCGTCGTAAGGAACGAACGTTATCTCGGAATTCGAGTTCGTCAATTTCTTGACCCGCTTTGCCAGATCATGAATTGAAATTTCTTCACTTGAACCGATGTTGAAGACCTGGCCGACGGAGTCCGTCGTATCCATCAATTTGATCAAAGCCCCGACGACATCGCCGACGTAGCCAAAACAACGGGTCTGGTTACCATTGCCGTAGACCGTCAAGGGACGCCCGGCTAAAGACTGCTTTACGAAGGTTGGAATCACCATGCCGTACCGGCCGGTCTGGCGCGGCCCGACCGTATTGAACAAACGCACCACCGTGGTCGGCAATTTCTTTTCCCGCCAGTAGGCGAGCGCGAGGAATTCATCGATCGCTTTTGAGCACGCATAACTCCAACGGCCTTTCGTCGTGGCGCCCATCACCAGGTTGCCATCTTCACGAAAGGGAACGTCGGCGCTAAGCCCATAAACTTCGGAGGTGGATGCGATCAGAACTCGCTTTTGTTTCTTGTTGGCGAGCGCCAGCACTACTTCAGTGCCACGCACGTTGGTCTCGATAGTGCGCACCGGACTCTCGACGATCAACTTCACGCCAACCGCGGCCGCAAGATGAAACACGACGTCGCATTGATCGACGAGCTCGGCGGTCACCGGTTGGTTGTGGACCGAATCGATCGTGTAATGAAAGCGCGGATTGTTTTTGAGATGACTGATATTTTCAATGGTGCCGGTCGAGAGGTCATCAATGACCGTCACTTCGTCACCGCGTTCTAAATAGGCATCGGCAAGATGGGATCCAATAAAGCCGGCGCCGCCCGTTATGAGTACACGCAATCTGTTGCGCTCCTTTGGCTACTAATCTTCAAGCAGATCTGAATAAAGCTTCTTGATGTCAGCTAACAGTCGTTCTTTTGAATAATGCGAAGTCACGAATTGTAAACCACGCGCGCCCGTTTCACGACGCAGCGCGGGTTCACTCACCAATTTGGCCAATCCCTTAGCAAATCCGCGAAGATCGTCGGGAGCTACAGCGACGCCGCGCTCGCATTCAATGAATCCTTCGTTCTCAACGAGGGTTTTTCCGAGCAGGTCAGGAACGCCGCCGACTGCGGTGGCGATAACTGGTCGAGCATTTGCCATCGCTTCAATAAGCGTGAGCGGTGTTCCCTCGTTCCGCGAAGTTAAGGCAACAATGTCGAGCGCCGGATAAACTTCCTCGAGGTCTTTTCGACTGCCCGTGAACACCACCGCATTACCCAACCCGAGCTTCTGTGCCTGCTGTTCGAGTTGTTCACGCAAGCCGCCGTCGCCTACAACTACAAAGCGCACCCTCGCCCCGTCGTTTTCAAACTCACTTTTGTACAGAGCGGCAGCTTGCAGAAAGAACTCGTGGTTCTTGATCTCAGTGAGCCTCCCCACAATGCCGATGACTACATCTTCCGGCGTGAAACCAAACTCCGCGCGAAACGCGTGGCCACGCCCTTGCCAATTCTCGAAGACAGAAAGATCCAAGCCGAGTGGAATAATTGAAAACTGCTCGCGATCTCCCACGGCAAATTCTTCGCTTATCTCGCGCCGCTGTTGTTGGCTTAGTACGACGATGCGGTCGGTAACCAACTTCGCGAGCACTTTTTCAATCATCAGGAACGCGCGCGTCTTGAGCGGCCCATAGTAACTGTGAAAAATGTGACCGTGATAAGTGTGAACAAACCGGCAAGGTCGCGGCCGGCCGCGTAACGTGTCTAGAGTGAGCCAGCGATATCCGATTCCGGCGATGCGCCCGACAGTACCTGCCTTCGCCGTGTGTGTGTGGACGATGTCTGGTCGTTCGCGCAAAAACAATCGGTAAAGTTTCCAGATCGTGAGCGCATCTTTGAGCGAAATCTCTCGGCTCATCTCCTCCACGAAAAATGGGGTAACACCGTGTTCCGTGGCGAAATAGCCCATGTCGTCTTCGCCAGCTGGTACAGTTCCGGCGACAAGCAACGATTCGTATTCAGGCGCCGGCAATTTGCTCAGCCACACGACGTGTTTGGCCGGGCCTCCCACGTTGAGGCGAGCGATAACGCGAACAATTTTCATGAATCACTGGAGCGGCTGGCTTTGCACGAAAATCTAGTCCACAGCTGAAATCGAACTCTCTGGTAATACAAAATCAGAACTGCGAACGGCAGCGACCAGCCGAACATTCAGCTTTCCAGCAGTTGCAGCGCTTGTTTGGGCATATTTCATGAGTTGAATCTTTGGCTGGTCGCTACCGCTCCCAGTTCTGATTTTGTGTAGAGCTCGGCTTCAGAACCTTGCGCAAAGCTGGAGCGGCTGAATCTAACTCGCGTCTTCGCGCGGCCAATCGATGAGGAAACAGACGAACGCGCGGAGACTACGCTTTCGCGCCGGCTTCGACAGGTGACTGCATCTTGTTCGCGCCGGTTTCTGCCACCATATTCGAAGCACGCAGCAAACTTTCAAACGTGCCCGCGTCTGTCCACCAGCCATCGAGTTCCTGCCAGGTCATCTGGTCACGTTGAATGTAGGCGTTGTTGACGTCAGTGATTTCCAGCTCACCACGACCTGACGGTTTCAGCGTGCGAATGATGTCATAAACTTCGCCGTCGTACATGTAGATCCCGATCACCGCATACTCCGACTTTGGCGCTTTCGGTTTCTCTTCAATGCGCAGTACGTTTGACCCGCTTAACTCCGGAACCCCGAAGCGCTCAGGGTCAGGAACTCGCTTCAAAATAATCTTTCCGCCTTTGCCTTCCTTTTTGTAATCGGAAACGGCAGCGGCGATATTCCCCTCAATGATGTTGTCGCCCAGCACGACGCACACCGGCTCGCGCGCGGCGAAGTGCTCCACCAGCGACAGCGCTTCAGCGATGCCGCCTTCGCCTTCCTGGTAAGTGTAGTTGAGATGTTTTAGACCAAAGGCTTTGCCGTTTCCCAACAGCCTCAGAAAATCGCCCGCCGAGTTGCCGCCGGTAACGATCATGATGTCCGTGATGCCGGCGTTTACGAGCGTCTGAATCGGATAATAAATCATCGGCCGATCGTAAACGGGCAATAAGTGCTTGTTGGTTACCGAAGTTAAGGGACGCAATCGCGTTCCCAGTCCGCCAGCTAAAACGACACCTTTCAAAATAGCCTCCCGAGGATCTGAATTTTAAATTTTGAATGTTGAATTTTGAATTTCGAACTTTGGTCTTCGTACTTTGAGCTTTGTACTTTGTGCTTTGAACTTTGAACTTTGAACTTTGTGCTTTGTACTTTGGTCCTGGGATTTTTGGTCTTTGATCCGCGAGCGCGATTTCAAAGCTCAAAGTACAAAGCTCAAAGTACTAAGACCAAAGCACAAAGTTCAAAGCACAAAGTTCAAAGCTCAAAGCTCAAAGCACAAAGTTCAAAGTTCAAAGCACAAAGTTCAAAGTTCAAAGCTCATCTTTTCAATCAATAAACCTCTGAAACCACAGCTCCAGCATCAGCAACGTCCAAAGTTGATGCGAATAGTCGCGCTCGCCGCGCGTGTGTAATTCGACCAGGCGCTTCACGGTTTCCGGTTTGAACAACCCGCGCCGCAACGCTTTCTCCGCCAGAATGGTTTCGCGCAGGAATGGTTGTAACTGACCGCGGAACCAATGGCCAATCGGCACGCCGAACCCCATTTTGCGGCGGTCGAGATTTTCTGCCGGCAACAACTTTTTCAGCAATCGCTTCAACAGGTATTTCGTGGTTAAGCCGTGCAACTTAAATTTCTCGGGCAAGCTGGCCGCAAACTCTATCAAATGATGATCGAGAAAAGGCGAACGCGCCTCGAGCGAATTCGCCATGGTCGCAATATCAACTTTCACCAGCAGGTCGTTTGGCAGGTAGGTCATCATGTCGGTCAACAAGGTTGCGTCGACGATGCCTGCTCCGTTCGCGTGCTTGAACCAGGGTTGTAGTAAATGAGCGGCAGCGGCCTCATCAGTTTGCTTGCCGAACTCTTCGCTCAACAATTCCTGCTTGGCCTGGTCGTTAAAAACTGTCACCCAGCGCAGGTAGCGCTCGACCTTCGGCAACGAGGCGGCTTGAATAAAACGCTTCACATCCCTTACGCGGCCACGCTTCGTCTCGGATGACGGCAGCGCTTCAATAGCGCGTCGCAACACAACGTCTCGTAAAACCGGCGGAATGCGATGGTACCGTTCGGCCAAACGCATCGCAGCGTAACGTTCATATCCCGCAAACGACTCATCCCCGCCGTCGCCGTTCAATGCCACGGTCACATGCTTGCGCGTTTCGCGCGCCACGTAATAGGTAGGAATCGCTGAGGAATCAGCATACGGTTCGCCGTAATGCTCCACCAGAATTGGCAACACTTCGAGCGCGTCAGGTCGAACGATGAATTCGTGATGGTCCGCGCCGACGTGTTCGGCAACCCGACGGGCGTGGTGCAATTCACTAAAATCCTGTTCTTCAAATCCGATCGAAAACGTTTTCACTGGCTGACTTGAAACTTCACTCATCAGCGCCACCACCGCGCTCGAATCAATGCCGCCGGACAGAAAAGCTCCGAGGGGTACTTCCGACATCAAACGCACTTTTACGGCGTCGCGAAGAATCTCGATCGTTCGTTCAGCTGCTTCTTCCTCACTGATGTTTAGCTTCTTCGAAAAGTCAGGTTGCCAGTAACGCTGAATCCGTATCTCGCCCTTTCGATAACGCAGGCTGTGTCCCGGCTCGAGTTTCTTAATGCCCTTATAAGCCGTCAGCGGCGCCGGCACACACATGAAGGAGAGATAACGATTCAGTGCTTCGAAGTCGATATCCTTGCTGACTGAAGGGTGCTGAAGCAGCGCGCTGAATTCCGAACCAAAGACAAGTTGGCCGTTCACCTCGGCGTAGAGCAGCGGCTTCTTGCCCACGCGATCGCGAGCGAGAAAAAGTTCCTGCGTGCGTTCGTCCCAAATCGCGAAGGCAAACATGCCGCGCAGGTGATTCGGACATTCCGCGCCGTATTGATCGTAAGCGTGAACGATCGCTTCGGTATCGCTGTTGGTATAGAAGGTGTGGCCAAGTTGTTCGAGTTTGTCTCGCAGTTCCCGATAGTTATAAATCTCGCCGTTAAAAACAATCCAGGCGCTGCGATCCTGGTTGTGAATCGGCTGCTGGCCGCCTTTTAGATCGATGATCGCAAGACGCCGCATGCCCAGGCCGACGGCGCCGTTGAAATAAAAGCCGTCCTCATCGGGACCGCGATGGCGAATCGCGGCACACATCCGCCCGACCACGTCGCGATCGACGTCGGCCTCATCGTTTCGAACTACGCCAACAATTCCACACATAGACGATTAACTATGACGATGAGCGATGAACGAACGAATTAAAAAGTATCTACTTTCATCGATTATCGTTTGATAGTTCTCCTTCATGCCGTTATCCGTTTCTTCACCAAAGCCAGGTCTTGCGCGCGAATGTAGAGTAAATCCTGCAATTCGCTCTTTGTCACGCGCACATACAAGTAAACGTAGATGGCGGCGCCGATGATTTGCATTAACGCGACGGAAGCGGCCGCGCCCCGCACGCCAAACGACGGTATCAGCAGCAAACTAAAAGTTAAACCCAGCAGAAACTTTATCCAGGTCAGAATTGAAACCAAACCGGGGCGGTGCAGTTGGTTTACGAAAAATGTGTCCAACAGCAGGGACACGGCGGCAAACGCGGTCGCGAAAAATAACACGTAGGCCACGGTTATTGTTTCCACATAAGCGGAGCCCAGCAACAAGCCCACACCCAGGTAGGAAGCGACCGACCCAACAATGACGATTCCCCAGACAGCCCACCAGGTTAATCGCAAATACAGGTTCATCGCTGCCGCAGCCGCGCGAGCCGTCAGCACAGACATGCGTTCGTAAACCACATCCTGAATCGCCTCGACGGGCAGCAGGAGTTTCTCCGCGACTTGCTGCGCGACTGAGAAAATTCCCACCGCGGCGGGTCCGTGAGTGATGTTGATGATAAACACCGGTATGCGCATGCATAACAGATGGCCAATGGAACCTGGGTACGCGCGCAGGCCAAATCTCATCATTCGATTGTGCAGATCTTCCGGCGACTCAACTGCCCGCACCTGGTGGGCAAAGCGCAACGCCATGATCAGCATCACCACGAACTGTAGCGACATCACCCCCAAATAGATGTTGGCGGCGGTTCTAACTCCGCCCGGCATCATGACTACGAAAACTACTGTCAGGCTAAGTGATAACGTGCACATTACCAGTTGCAGCAGGTTCACCCGCCAAATCTGCGCCGTACCGATCATCATACTGTTCCACACGTTCGCATACAGCGAGAAGGGCAGCACAATAAAAGCAGTTACCATCAGCGAACGCGAAAGGTTAGGTAGTAGCGTCTGGCTTCCAAACCAAAGCACAGCTCCCGCAAGCACGGCGGCGACAAGGGAAAAAATCGGTACCAGGTAGAGCGTCACGTAGTGAATGCGCGCGCGCCATTCTCGATGGCGGCCGGAAAAGGCATTCACGCTTTGAGAGAGTCCCAGATCGGCGAGCGCTGCCAGTACCGACACGAGGCGGATGAACAGAAAGTACTGGCCAAACCCGGCCGGCCTTAACATGCGCGCCAGGAGCAGCGCATTCGCCACCACGACGCAGAGCAATGCGACGCGCAACGTTAGCCCAACCGCCGATAAACGCAGAGTAGACATAAAGCTTCGTAGTCTGAAAAACGGGAGCGTTCAGTCGGACACACGGGTCGCCCTAGCCGTCAGCTTTCGAGGCAGCACCGAAACCAGGCCTTTCATTCCTAAAATGATGAGAAGTATGAAATAAGCATAGCGCATTCGGTAAAGCGTGCTTATGTTCATGACTACAAATCCCAGCGCGATACACCCGCCGGCGGCGATTCCCCACAACAGCCATAAAGACAGACGGCGACGTTCGTTGATCAGTACCAGGAATGCGGCCGCCGTGATGACGTACAACAAGATCATCTCGGCTCCCGCGATCAGCCGTCCCGCCCGGCCCACCTGTTCTCCCCGCGCCACCCACATTCTCGGGAAGGGCGCGAAGAAGCCAATCATCGCGGCTCGCGGCAAATAGCGAACGACGTCTGTTGCTCCGCGCAGCTCGACGTCAGTGTCAACGTTTGATCCGGCGAGCGGATAACTAACGATAAATTTGTGGCGCAACAGGGCCAGCCGCCTGGCTACGTCCCAGGGTGGCGGCGGCGGTTCGTCTTTTTGCAGGTCCGCGATTAACAATCTGCCGCTTTGGCGATAGGTGGGTATGAATTTGGGGGTACACGTTGTTAACAACAGGATCATGACAACCGCAATAGTGCTGCCGCTGGAAAACTTCCGCTGCCTGATCTGGGCCAGGAAACAAATCGCGGCGCCGAAAATCAGAATTGCGATCACAATTTCCCAGGAGTCGCCTCGGCAAAGCCAAACCGTGAGAGCCCCCAGCGCGCCCGGTATCGCAACCAGCAAGCCTTGTTTCCACGTCAGATTTCTATTAACGCTCAACAACAACGCAAGGACCAATAGCAGCAGCGCCGGAATGAAGAGCGCGTCGCGCAGCAGCTGGCTGGTATGCAACACCAGTGAGGGCCACAGGGCGACGCCACCGCTCGCGAGTAAAGCAATCTTCACCTCGAACACTTCGCTCGCGATGAAAAAAGTCAAGGCCAGTATCAGCAAATAATAGAGTAGGTTCAAAGGTTCCGCGCCGAGGATGTTGTGGCCCACCAGCCCGCCCGCGAGAGCAAAAGATAAGGAGTAGAGTTTGACGTGGAAGCTGGCCTTGTACCTGGTCCAGTCATGAAATTTGCCTCGCCAGATCAGCGCCGCCATCTCCTCGGCTTCAATTCGGTAACTGTAAGTATCTATTGCGAAGGAGATGCCGATGCCGTTGCGATCGATGGTTTGCGGTGCCAGGCGGGTGCGGCCCACGAAAAAAAGAGCGAGGACAAAAGCGACGTGCCAGACTGCAGCAATCGCAAGGAGACGCTTGAGTGTTCTAAGCTTCTGAGACTCGCTTAGCAAATAAATTCCCCCCTGAAACAGCCGCCTCAAAGTCCTTGTTTACAACTTCGGACACCTGAAGGGCTGCAAAACCGTAGCCGGGGGTTGACTACGTCCCCGTTCTTACGCCGAACTCTGGCCCGGGCGTTCTTTGTAAACGTTGGCCGCGCGAACCAGAGCCGCCTGGCGGTCTTCCGCTATCCGGCGTTTCCTTTCTTCTCGTTTCTCCTGCATCAGAACAAATCCGACCGCCACAAAGATAAAGTAGAAGACCAGCAACTGGGCGCGCTGTCGATAAGCCGTCCCGACGTTACCCTGAAATACGGAGTAGGCCAGCGTAAGCATCACCGTGAAAATCAGGATGGGCGAAATCATGCGCAGTCGATATTTGATTGTGAACCACAAACCTAAAACGAGCAGGGGAAACGACGCCCACCAAATCAACATTTCAGGCAGCGTAATGCTTTGCCGCAACGACGTGATTTGCCAGGGGAACGGCGCGAACAGTAGATACACTAACCCCACGGGGATCGTGGAAAGCGCGCCCGACGTAGTTGACACGTCGACGTCCTTTGAAAATCCGGTATCGGCGGAGCGCGCCAGATCGTGGCGGGTCGCTTGCAGCTGCTGCAGATTGCCGTAACGCTCGAATTGCACGTTCGCCGAACGAGTGACGCCGATGTAAGTCAACGCCAGCCCTAACAGGATCATAGCTACAAACTGACGCGCAAAACTGGTCGCTGAAACCTGCTGCATCCCAAGAATGAACGCGCCCGCGATCGCCACACAAATCATGTAAAACACATAGAACCTGAGCGCCATCAACGAGCCCACCCCGGCCACCAACACCAGGAAGTATTTTAGAGTTAGTTTTTCTCCTAGTTTCAGCGTCGCCAAAATTGAGAGAGAGAGACAGAAAACGATGGGCCCGTCTTTTAGGCCCTGTGCCGACCAAAGGATGAGCGAGGGATAAAAAGCGACTGCAATGCCCGCGAGTCGCGCCACTCTCGAGTTCTGAAACACCTGTTGGGCGCACAGGAAAATAACCACTGCGGTCGCCGCACCAAAAACAGAATTCATCAGCTGCACGGCAAGCAAGTTGCGGCCGACCAGCCAATACACAGCGCCGACCAGGTAGACCATGCCCCAACCAGAGCCCTCGCCGCTTCGCACATACTGGTTAGCTACCGACAAGAAGTGATAGTCGCCGCCCCAGCCAAGCGCCAGCGCATTGCCATAAAAATCGTAAGTCAAGGCATCGCCACCGAAAAACTCCTGAGCGCGATAACCGTAAATTACGAGTGCAATGATCATGCGCGCTAAAAGGCCCGAGACAAACAAGCGCAGCAGGAAGGTGCCCTCGGTCGTTCGTTTATAGCTATAGAAGCCGACGACGGTCGCGATTCCGGTACACACCAAAACAGCTCTCGCACAATCGAGCGAAGTAACCGTGCCGTAGTCATTAACAAACGGGGTGACAAATGGTGGCAGAAAAATAACGATGCCGACGCACAACGCAATATAAAGTAATGTCAGTAATGCATTCATGGTGAACTCAAACGTCGTCCGGCAAATCTATGCGCGTCTTGCGTTCGATCAAAAACTGATCTTCCTCGCCCAGTGCTTTGACCGCTTTGGCCGGCACGCCGGCAATTAAACAATTTTCGTCTGTTAGCTCACTCGTAATTACCGAGCCGATGCCGACAATGCATCGTGATGGCACTGAGCCACCGGGAGCGATGCGAATTTCAGATCCAATGTACGCGAACGAGCCGATGTCAATGGGACGCGTGCGCTGGCGATTATGGGTCCACAAAGATGAATTCCGGCCCCCGAGAATTGAACGCCGTCCGATCGTCACGCGATCCGTAAAGTCTACTTTATGTCCTGCCGTGATGATGCTGCCATCACCTAAATGGAAACGCGGATCAGTCGGGTTAACAACTTCAGGCTCCGCAATCGAATTTATCTCGTTCATGCGAATTATTTCAGCATACCTGCCCAGGTGCACCTCATCACCGCCTCGAATAATGTTGAGGTGACCGATTCTCACATGGTCGTCCATCTGCAACTTCTTCACCCTGATGATCAAATTGAGGTGACCGATTTGTACGTCGTCTGCAATTTCGCATTCGCACACATCAATAATTGTGACGCCAATTCGAACTCTCTTTCCGATGCGATAGCCGAAGAACCAGCGATAACACGAACGCTTGGCAAACGACGGCAGCAACGCGATGCACGCGAGCGCTGTCAGTCGGGATTTACTTAGAGCTCGCATTCGTTTGCGATGCGGAATCGCCTGACAAGAAAACAATAATGACAGCCGTCGACGCTCACCTTCTCCGGTGCGCGCGATTCTGCATCAATTCACGGCAGCCCGGAAAGCCTCGATGATCTTAGCCGTGTTCCCCGCCAAACTATACTTCTCTTTTGCCACAGTGGCTGCTGCACGCGACATGCGCCGCCGCAATTCATGATCAGTTATCAGGCGCGATAAGTAAGCCACCCACTCCTCATCCGAATCTGCCAAAAACCCGGTAACACCATGTTCGATAACTTCGGGATTCGAGCCCAACGGCGTCGCCACCGTGGGAATGCCGAGCGCCATATACTGCGCCGTTTTCATGTAAAACTTGTACTTGTTCCACTCGTTGAGCGGCAGCGGCACCATCCCGACCTGCATCTTTCGCAAGTCTGCCACTTCTGTTTCCGCTGCCCAGCGCTGCGCCGTGTATTTCACGCCGGGCAGATCGAAATCGGTGCCACCGATCAAATGAACTCGATGCGGAACTTGCTCTGCCAGTTTGCGCAGTGCGTTTGCGATGACTTTTATGTTCTTGAGCGTCGTCGGGCTGCCACTCCAACCGATGCAAACTTCGTCGGTTTCCCTCTCGAGTAACTCGGGACGGTAAACATACTGTTCGGTATCGACCACGCTGGGAACCTGCCAGATGTTTTGATTGAACTGCGAAACGTATTCGCGAATCTGTGTGGAGTTCACCATCACCACCTTGGCGAGCCGACATATCTCTGAAATCTTGCCGAAGAATTTGAGATACGAAAGATAGCCGTTGCTGGGACTCGTGTAGGGAACAAACAACGGGTCGTCGAGCTGATAGATAATCGGGACGCCACGACGCGCAACCATCTTTTCAAGCCACGCCGGACCGAGCAAGGCTGCTTCACGATAGACGAACACTGCGTCAAACCGTTTCAAGTCGCCCATCAACCTCAGCCGATCCACGTACGCGCGCACCATCTCCTTCACCTTCGTCGCATAATAGCCGGGACGATAGAGCACTTCATGAAGCCGGACACTCTCGAAAGGAGCGTAGTGAATATGTATGCCGACCGGCTCCAGCACAGTTTCCCAAAGCTCGATACTTCCGCGCTGCCCCGGCGCATGACCATACTGGTTCGGAATTAACGCTAAAACTTCCATAACACTTCGCTGGTCCTAAACACGCTTGACTAGTCGATCGTACAGTCGGCGGTACCTGGTTCGGCCCACCCGCACGAGGTCAAATTGTTCTCGCGCAACCGCGCGCAGGCGCTCCGCTGTGCCGTTGTCTGCACGCATTCGATCCACTTCGCGCAAGGCCGCAAGATAAGCGTCGGGAGTAAACTCGTGCAACAACGCGCCCGCCTGATTGTCAGTAATCAGCGCGTCAAGATCACCAACGCCGGAATTGCAAACGACCGGCAGTCCGCTCGCCAAATACTCAGCGATTTTTGTCGGTGACGAAGACTGCTTTGAGTAGCATGGCTTAATGAAAGAGATTGCGATGTCGGCTGCCTTAAGATAGCGCGGCACCTCGGCCGGCTTCACTTTCGTCACTACAAAATTCTTGCTCTCTATGCCGAGTGCTGTCATGGCATCAATCACCAGCTCACGGGGACTCTGTGTCAATATCATAGAAAACGTGGTCGAGTCCTGCTGCTGGGCCACCGCGAAAAATTCGGTCATCGCTTCGGTCATATACCAGCCGCCAAACGATCCTACGTAAACGATAACCCGACGCCCGCTGAGGTTCAGTTCCTGGCGTATCGCCTCGCGCGACGAGGTGTCGCTGCTTTCAAAGCGATCGAAGTCGACACAACAAGGAATAACTTCGATCGGCCGGCCCCGCTCGTCGACGTCTATGCGCCCGGGAAAAACTATCTCGCGCGCCTTCTGCGTCAGCAACACAAACGCATCCGACGATTTGAGCAGATATCGTTCAACTCGTTTCAGCCCGCGATAAAGGTAGCCATTTTCGGGCCAAACGCCAGCGTCGGTGTATTCTTCGGGCATAAACCCGCGTATGTCAAAAATCAGTTGCGCGCCAGTTCTGCGTTTGGCGAGCGCGCACATCAACGCCGGCACATGGTTGCGCGCGTGCAGTACGTTAACCCCTTCGTTGCGCATGATTCGCAGGATCGCGCGCGTGCCTGACGCTATGTCATAAAGGGTTGCGGGCAGCGAAGGAGTTTTGTGATACGGAAGGCAATGCCAATCGATGCCCAGCGCGGCGAGCTTCGCGCGTTCCTCCGCCACTTCGGCCGGTGACCAGGTTTCCTTAAACCGCGGCTCAAACGTTAAGAGACTTACCCGAACGCGATCCGATTGCAGTTGCCGCAGGTATGAAACTACCTGCGTTTGCACCAGTGGCTCTCGCAAGCCGAAATAACAAACGTACAACGTGTGAACAGGGGTCATGAAAACGCTTTTGGAGTTTGGTCAACGATCTCGCTGGCAGGCTTAGCTTTCAGCGCATCGGTAAAAAGCCATTGCACGGTGCCGATGATGGTCGCCGCATCGAGCAACGTAATTATGGGCGCCAGCTCCATCGCTCGCATCAAACTCTGAAAACCATTGGCGGGATAGATCAGCCGATTGCGCCACAAACTCACAAAGGTGCGCGCGGCCTGCATAGACAACCACAGCAGCAACGTCACCAGCAGCCATTTGCTACCCAGAAAAATCGCCGGGAGCGCCGACAACAACAGCAGCCCATAACGCGTGAACACGCGTGCCTGCCATTCGTGCCACAAGCCGGCGCGCATATTACTGCGCGCATATCCGATGAACCGTTTGAATGTGCCCCACGCAGTCGCCTGGACCTGCCAGTGAACCAACGCGTCAGGCGCGCGCACGATCTTGAAACCGGCCGCTTCGATTTTTCGCATGAACAGTAAATCTTCCGCGGACCGTAGGTGCTCGGGAAAGCCACCAACGGTTTCCCAAACATTGTGTTTCGTTAGCATGGAAACCACCGAGCAACCTCGGATTAGCCGGCCATTGTTAACAGAAGGTGGCGCGATGTATGCCATAACCGCGCAAACTTTGAACCGCGAATCCGTCACCGGCTCGTAAGTTCCATAAACTACATCGGTATCTTTCTCGACCGCTTTCGCTAACGACTCGAGCCAGTTTGATTCCGGCGTCGTACCGGCATCAATAAATGCCAGCCATTCATTTTGCGCTTGCGCGGCCGCCAGATTACGTCCCCGGCCCGGCAACGCCGGGGTTGACCGGATCAAGTTGATAGGCGCGCCGCGTTCGATAAACTCAGATATGATTGCCGCCGTTGCATCAGTCGATCCGCCATCCGTTATGACGATCTCGGCAGGCGGCAGCGTCTGATTCAACAGGCCATCGAGCAGTGTCCTGATTGACGTTTGCTCATTGCGCACCGGAATGACGACGCTGATCTTCATACCTTCACGAAGCACTAACAAGCTGTTGAACAACTCAATCCTCAACGGGATCGTCGAAATTTGGAGTGCGGTGGCTTGACCCCCGCTTTTCGCCGATGTCGTTCGCGTGTAATCCAAAGCGGCGTCAAGCTGCCGCACTCCAAATCATTTGCCAGACGTTGTTTAGTCGAGCGCAAGCTCTTTCTTCCAGTTTCCGTTATCAGAAACGCGGGGCTGGTCCTGTTTGTCCAGCACGAATGTTTCCAACACCAGGAAATCCATTTCGGTGCGCATAAAACAGCGATAGCTGTCGTCAGGTGTGCAAACTATCGGCTCGCCGCGCACGTTGAAACTGGTGTTCACAACCATCGGGCACCCGGTCTTCTGACGAAACGCTTCGATAATTTCCCAGTAGAGCCGATTCGTTTCCGGCGTCACCGTTTGAATACGCGCCGAGTAGTCCACGTGGGTTACAGCGGGAACTTCCGAGCGCTTCACCTTTAATTTTTCGATACCCCAAAGCGCCTGTTCCTCAGGTGTCATTTTTCGGCGACGCGACTCGGCGACGTCAGCTACCAGCAACATGTAGGGACTGTCGGTATCAAGCTCAAACCAATCTGACACTGCATCCCGCAACACGCTGGGTGCAAAAGGGCGAAAACTTTCGCGATACTTGATTTTGAGGTTCATCGTCGCCTGCATCTCCGCCGAACGTGGATCGCCGATGATGCTGCGCGCGCCAAGTGCCCGGGGTCCAAATTCCATGCGACCCTGATGCAGTCCCACAATTTTGCCGGCCGCCAGGAGTTCAGCCACAGCCGCGGGTAGTTCTGCTCGCGAGTAGTTCTTGTAGGGCACCTTCAGGGCTTTTAGAAACTGCTCAATCTCGGCCTCGGAATTCTGCGGGCCCAGGTAGGATCCCTTCATGGCATCGACTTGAATGCTCTTGTCAGTCGCGCTATCCGACACAACTCCGGCTGCCGCGTTGGTTCCAACCACGCGCTCCTTCCCCAGATAGCGGTGCCAGATGGCAAGCGCGATCCCCAAAGCGCCGCCCGCGTCACCGGCCGCCGGTTGAATCCAGATTTTCTCAAATGGCACTTCTCGCAACACGCGGCCATTGGCCACACAGTTCAACGCCACGCCGCCCGCCATGCAAAGATTTTTCAGCTGCGTTTCGCGGTAAGCGTAGTTTGTCATCTTCAGCATCACTTCTTCGGTGATCACCTGGATGCTACGCGCAAGATCCATTTCACGCTGCGTAATCGGAGCTTCAGCCTGACGCGGTTTGCCTCCAAAGAGTTTGTCAAAGGCGGAGTTAGTCATACGCAACCCGTGCGAATAACTAAAATAGTCGTGGTTCATTTTCAAACTGCCGTCATCGCGAATCTCGAGCAGCTTGTCCTTGATTAGCGACACATACTTCGGTTCGCCATAAGGCGCGAGGCCCATCACTTTGTATTCGCCGCTGTTCACTTTGAATCCGGTGTAGTAGGTGAACGCGCTGTAAAGCAAACCCAGGCTATCGGGAAACCGCAGTTCCTTGAGCAACGTGAGCTCGTTACCTTTGCCGATTCCAATCGAGCTGGTGGCCCACTCGCCGACGCCGTCAATTGTCAAAACTGCCGCTTCGGCAAACGGCGAAGGATAAAACGCGCTGGCAGCGTGACTTTCGTGATGGTCGCCAAACAGCAGTTGCCATTCAAATTTCTTACCCTGCTTTTTCGCCGCGCGCTCGTCGTCTTCACCGCCGGCGCGCGCCAGTTCGGTGCGAATCAAGTCCGGCATCCAAAGCTTTTCCTTCATCCATAACGGAAGGGCCTTGAGAAACGAACCGAAGCCGGAGGGTGCGTAGTCGAGATAGGTTTCGAGTAGCCGGTCAAACTTCAGCAGCGGCTTGTCGTAGAAACCAACGTAGTCGAGCTCGGCGGGAGTTAGCTTCGCTTCCCTCAGGCAATAGCGAGCCGCATGGACCGGAAAATTGTGATCGTGCTTTTTGCGGGTGAAGCGTTCTTCCTGTGCGGCGGCTACGATCTCACCATCGATAACGAGGCAGGCGGCGGAATCGTGGTAGAACGCGGAAATTCCCAGAATGCTGACCAAACGTTGCGCCTCCAAAACCTAGAACAGCGTGTAGATGAACGGCGCAATCGCAGAGCTCTTTGCCACCACCAGTAATGCACCGACCAGCACGAGCGTGATCACGATCGGGGCCAGCCAATACTTTTTGTTTTCTCTCATGAATTGCCAGAGCTCGCTGACAACCTGCGCTTTGGACATCCAAAACTCCTTCAGAACATCTTCTCGTAATGACGCGGATTGCGTTGGCGCTCCGAATAGGGACTCCAATAAGAACCGCGACTCGCACTGCGGCGGTTAAGCGGGTCCCAACCGAAAGTGCGTTTGATAACGCCAATGGGGGTGACAATCAAAAAGAAAACGATTGCCAGGATCAGCCGCGTCATCACAAACGAAAGCGCTTCCGCTAACAGCATCCAGGCTTTGTTTGGCCAAACCAGCGACTTCGGCCAGACCAGGCCAAGCACAACCAGCGCAAAGCCCAGCGGCAACGCGATGCGCGGCGCGTAGAAGAATTTGCCCCGGTAAAGCCACCACGCGCCAAGTAGAGCAAAAACGCCGCCCACAATCAGGCCAAACTCTCGTTCGCGTCGAAACAAATAGCTCATCATTCGTTGACGCATACCATAGTTTACCCTTGACGATGATTCAAGAAGGCATACCAGGCGAAAGGAAGAGCGGGGGCAGGCCCCCTTCCTAACCTGCGAATTTGCGTTAGATCGTGACAGCAACAAGCTGGAGTAATTGGCAGGTTAGGAAGGGGGCCTGCCCCCGCTCTTTCTCTCTTCAGAGATAGTCAGGCGGCCCAACAACTTGATTGCAATTCAGATTGACTTACGGCAAGCTAAATCGCAGCAGCCCCACGCGCTAACTGACAGCTGATGAAAGGCCTAAAGTGAGTCTCATACGATATGCCGCCGCGGCGCTCGCAGCCTTGCGTTTACATTCAATTTCGGCACCGCAACGCCCGCGGCAAACTGGCGCTCGCCCAACTCCAACGCCGGCGCCACGATCGACGCCGGCTGCCACTTCCGGCCTGCGTCGCGTCAATGCCCATGAATTTCCCGGCGACGACATCGGCACAAAAATAAATAACGCCGCCAAATCGTTGGGCGGCGCTGCCGGCGAAATCATTCTAACTTCGGGTGGCTTATTTAAAGTAACGGCCATTATTCCGGCGGGTTGCACGCTGCTTTTAAAAGGCGGTGTGTACAAGAGTGTCACGCCCGGTCCGCTCGTACTGCTGAACGATAATGCGGCTCTGGTTGGCGATAGTTATGACGCTGTGCTCGAGGAGAGCACCGGAGATTCCATCTCGCCGGGAATTTCACCAACAACCGGAAGACCGATTCATACGATTGTGCAAGACCTTGCCGGCGCTACTTTGAACGGCGCCTCGTGTCGCGGAATTCGTATCGAGCATGTTCACTTTCGCGGCGCGCGCAAAGATTACAACTCAGCTTTTCAAACTGCATCACTGGGAAATTGTCGCGGCGGCAAGGCGGTGCGAAATCTCTTCGAAACGACGCGAACGATCGCCTTGCAAGTCGGTGGCGGAAGCGCAATGCGTAACTATGCCCAGGACTGCGAGCTGGACGACAACAGATTCGTCGGGGTGGCGTCGCAGAACCTGGCGCTGACTAATGGAATCAACATCTCGATTCGTCGAAATGTTTGTGAACGGTCTGGTCAGGCAGGTGGGCCAGGTTCAACCTGCATCGATATTGAACCGAATGTGGGCGACCGAGTGGAAAACGTGGTGGTGGAGGCCAACGTCATCGACTGCCGACAAACTCCCGCGGACCCGAGCGGCGGCAAGGTCCTGAACGCCATTAGCATCAACAATGGAAACGGCGCCAATCCCTGGCGAAATATCTCAGTTGTCGGCAATGAAATCTTAGGATGGGAGTGGCGGGCTAATCACGTAATGGCCGGGGGGATTTCTTACGCCGGAATTCTGGTGCGAGCGGCGCAGGGAGTCGTTGTGCAACGCAACAAGATTTCGCGATGTGCGCGAGGAATTTTAGTCGATACGGATAGTTCTAATAATCGTATCGAGCAAAACGAGCTGATGTCATGTGGCTCGGGTAGCACCGCGGCCATCGAGGTTCAGGACACCTCTAAGGGAAATGTCATTCGCGGCAATCGCCTTTCGGCAATACCAGGTGATGGCTTCGAGGAAGTGTCGGGCAGAATCTGGGCTGGTGGTAGCAACGATATCAGAGACAACCCGGGCGCTAAGAACTGAATTATTTGAGGAGCTGATAAAAAGCCTCCGCGGACGATGTGCCGCGGAGGCTTTTTGTTTACTGAAACCGTAATGTGAGTCTCAGCGAGAAGGCGCCGTTTTCGCAGCAGCGTCGTCGGGATTATCACCTTCCACATACTCCTCAGCGGAGTAGTAACCCGAATAGTAATACTCCTGCGTTTCGACTTTCACGTTGTTCAGAACAACGCCGAAGATGTGAGCGCCAACGTCCAAAAGTTGCTGTTTCGCGCGGCGCACCACAGCGCGCGAGCTTCTGCCGCCATGAACAACCAGGACTACGCCGTCAACCATCGTTGATAAGATCGATGCATCAGTAAAGGAAATCGCCGGCGGCGAATCGATTACCACGTGGGCGAAACGTTCGGTAAGAACTCCCAACAGCTTTCGCATTTCGTCCGAACCCAACAATTCGGCGGGATTCGGCGGTACCGGACCAGAGGTCAGGAACTTTAGATTATTGTCAGGTCCATAGGTCTGGACTAAGGCATCGATATCTGTTTCACCGGAGAGCCAATTCGTCAACCCCTTGGCATTGCCTGCGCCGAAGTGTGCATGCAGTCTGGGTCGGCGCAGATCGCAGTCAATAATTAAAACCTCAGCGCCGGTTTGCGCCAGCATGAACGCCGTGTTGATTGCGGTAGTCGTCTTACCCTCTGACGGCTGGCTGGAGGTAACAAGAATAGTCTTGGGTGGCTGGCCCGCGGACGACAACAGCAACGAGGTGCGCAAGTGGCGATACGATTCAGCCACGGGTGAACGCGCATCACTGACCATTGCCAGCGCGGTCGTCTCAGTTGGAGTACCGCTTGGCAGTTGTGGTCCGGCGAGGCTGATTAAGCGGCCCCGATCCCTGCTCGCCGGAATCAAAGCCAGGGCGGGCAGGTGCAGATAACGATCTACGTCATCGACGGACTTGAGCGTGTCGTCAAGGAAGTCGAGTAGGAATGCGAGTCCGATACCAGCGACCAGTGACAAGAGAAACGCGACGAAGATATTGCGGAAACGCTGGGGCCCAATGGGCTCTTTCGGCAAGCGGCTATACGTCGCGATGCTCACCTCATTCGAACGGTCACCATTCGTCACCTGAAACTCACGTTGGCGCTGCAACAGCGTATTCAAAATTTGTTTGTTGGTTTCCAACTCCTGGGTCATAGCCAACAAATCGATCTGATCGCGGGTTTGCTGCGTGGTAGTTCCCTTTTGCGATTCGTACGATCGGCGCAACAGGTTTTCTTTTGACGCGGCAGCCTCGTAACGTCGCTGCATAGAGGTCACAATTTCGGGAGGGGCCTTAGCGAGTTCGGCCTCAAGACCCTGTAACTGTGCGTCAATTTTCTTAACTTCCTGCCACTCGGGCGTGTAAATCACCAGTAACGCTTCACGTCGTTCTTTCAACGCGGAAATGCGATCTCTCAATTTTTCAACGCGGGCCGAAGCGTTTACATCCGGCACCGAGAAAGGATCGCGTTCTTTGCGCGCGGCCTCCAACTGGGACTGCAAATTCTTACGTTCATTTTCGGCTTCCAACAACTGGGCGCTCAGCGTGGCCAAACGAGTGGCCTCGAGGTTCCCCGCCGTACCGTTCACGAGCGGCAGATTCTTCGCCTTCGCGTAGTTAAACTGTGCTTCCTGATCGTGCTTGATCTTGGTTTGCAGGTTCGCAATTTCGCGCGCCAGAAGATCCTCAGCTTTAGTTGAGTGCTCGGTTGATCGCTCCAGATTATTATTGACGAAAACTTCCGCGAGGGTGTTGGCGACCTTCTGGGCCAATTCCGGATCCGCGTGAATAAACCTAATCTTGACTAAATTGGTGGCCGCAACCGGCTCCACTTGCTCGGCTCCGATAATTGCGTCTTCGTAGGGCTCAAGCTGTGCCAGTTGTTCCGGGGTTAGCGAACCGCCGGTAACTTCACTTTCGCCCACCACGGTCAATCCTGACGAGACCGCAGGCGATTCGTTAACCTTCTTGGGTTTCGAAAAAATGCGCCGCATTGACGAAAATACACCGCCTTGCGATTGGCCGCCGAAGAATGACGGATTGTGTTGCAGGTCGAGCGTCAACACGACCTGTCGCGCGAGCGCGGGATTTTCGAGAAGTTTTAGTTGGGTGCCCCAGAAGTTTGGATCGTTCTGGCCGGCGATCACGACCTCTTTGGTTGTCAGAACATTTGGCGCCTTCTGTTCGATGCGGATCGTCGTTTCGCCCGCGTAAATTGAAGGAGCGCGAAAAGCCTGGATCGTGACGAGAGACGTGACTACCAGCACGAGGCTCAGGATCAACCACTTCCTCTTAAGGACCACAAACAAGTAGTCGCGAAAAGTGGTGGGCTCAAGGCCGGACGTGCCATACGGTTTTGCTTGAGCATAATCTGACAGCGGCCGATCGATAGCGCGGTCGAGTGCACTGACAGGCAAGAGGCGATTATCTTGCGACATCTGGATTTCTAGACCTCAAAACTAACCAAAACTTTAGGGAAATAATAATAACAGACCGGTAGCCTCAGGCAAGCTTACTTAGGCCCTATTGGATTGCCGTTGCCGCCTCAGTTTGCTCGTGCAAGCGAGCAAATTTGGCCAGCGCGTCCTTCCAAAACGGCAGCGGTTCGAGTCCAATGGCCTCTGAAAGCAAACATTTTAACCGCGAGTTTACGGGTCTCGGAGCCGGCCGTTTCAAGTCGGCCGTCGCCACAGTTTCGAACGGCACTGCGGTCTGATTGATCTGATCTAACGCGGCTCGGGCAAATTCGGCGTAGCTTGCGCCAGCACCCGCGTTTACTACATGAAAAATTCCCGGCAAATCGCGTTCGGCCAATTCGCGTAGTCGTCGCGCCAGATCGGGAGCGTATGTCGGCGTTCCATATGAGTCGCTAATTGCTTTCAGTGGTTCACCGCGAAGTGCGCGCGCTAATACCGTGCTCAGAAAATTTGTACCGCCGGATCCGAAGATAAACCCCGTACGTACCACGATGGTTCGGGCGTTCGCGAACTGCGCCCGACGCTCGCCTTCCAGTTTCGATATTCCGTAGACGCTTTCCGGTGACGGTTGGTCTCGCTGGGTGTAAAAACCGTCCTTCCTGCCGTCAAAGACATAGTCGGTTGATATTGTGATCAAACCAGCGCCGATCGCGAATGTTGCACGTGCGAGGTTTTCGGGTCCCTCGGCATTCGCGGCGAAAGCTCGTTCCCGGTTCGTCTCACAACCATCAACATCGGTCCAGGCAGCACAATTGATGACCACTTCGGGAACATCGCGTTGAATCGTTTGCGCAACTACGGCTGGGTCGCTAATGTCGAGTTGCCGGTGGTCATAACTGAAAACTTCATCGCCCTGTGTGCGGCAATACGCGCCCAACGCCCGCCCTACCAAACCTCCGCCGCCGGCTATCAAAACTTTCAACGTGCCGCTACCTCCGCGCCGTATTGTTCGCGATAGTAATCCTGATACGCGCCGCTGCGGGTGCGTTCAAGCCACAACGTGTTGTCTCGGTACCATTGAATAGTTTTTTCCAAACCGCTTCTCCAGGTTTCCCGCGGCTTCCAGCCGAGCTCTGTCTCGATGCGCGTGGGATCGATCGCATAGCGGCGATCGTGGCCCGGACGATCTTTTACATACCTAATCAGCGACCGCGGCTTTCCCACTGTCTCCAGCAGTGATTCAACTACGTCTATATTGCGGCGCTCGTTGCGGGCGCCAATGTTGTAAATTGCGCCAGATTCTCCGTTTTGCATCGCCATGAAAATTGCGCGACAGTGGTCGTCTACGTAAATCCAGTCACGGACGTTCAGCCCGTCTCCGTAAACTGGAATTGATTGATCGCTAAGTGCGTTTGAAAGCACCAGGGGCAGAAATTTCTCGGGAAACTGGCGCGGGCCGTAATTGTTTCCGCAGCGCGTCACAACTGTGTCGAGTCCGAAGGTGTGGTGTGCAGCGCGAACTAAGTGTTCTGCCGCGGCTTTTGAGGCCGCGTAGGGGCTGTTTGGTTCAAATGGCGACGATTCCGTAAAGAAGGCGTTGTCATCTTCGGGCAGGCTGCCCATCACTTCGTCAGTCGAAACCTGAATAAATCGTTTTGCGCCCCGAGCCCGTGCCGCATCCAGCAAAACCTGGGTTCCGGTAATGTTGGTTTGCAAAAATTCTGCGGCGTTGGCGATGCTGCGATCAACATGAGACTCCGCAGCGAAATTGACGATTGCGTCTGCATTTTCCGGTAACGCATCCAGAACTTTTTCAGGGTCTGCAATGTTACCGTGCACGAAGTGATGACGTGATTCATCCAGTCCCTGCAGATTGTCTAAGTTTCCGGCATACGTCAACGCATCAAAATTGATTATTTCGGCCGTTGGCAACTCTTGGAGTAACAGCCGCACAAATGCAGACCCGATAAAGCCTGCGGCCCCGGTAACAAAGATTTTACTCATTAGGTTTTTGCAGTGGAATGGCGTTGATGTCCTCAAGAACTCTTAAGTCACAGCATAATAATGACAAAACACGAGTTCTCAAAACGTGAAATTGTTGCAAGAGTTCTAGCAAAAAATTGTTGACTTATGAATGAAGATAGTCTATTAAACCGTCCTCGTTTTTAGCCGGGCTACGTTGGTTCTCTTCCAGTCGCGTAAATCGCGCTGAACCTACTCCTTAGAACCCAGAAACGAGCACAGCGTAAAGTTTCCGCTGATTACCAATTGGAGCCTCAAGGTTCTCGCGAAAGCGCCTTTTGCGGCTCACCACCGGAAGAACAAGCATTATCAGTCCTAATACTCTATGCCCCCGTTTTCGACGTCACGCGTCACGAGTTTCTCTCGATCTCGCCAACGCAACCCTACAAGCGAAACAAGTGTTGAGGAGAATTTCCAAATGAAAAGCCAAGCCCGTTCCACCCGTAATCCCGATCGTACACCCCGACAGTCATTTATAGGTATTGCGGCCTTAGTTGCCCTGGTCGCGCTCATTGCTATCCCCTTATTCTCATCTTCCTTAGCATCGTCTGCGAATAAGAATTTGCGGGCCCTTTCAAGTCCGCGATTAGTGAGCAACACACCCCCGGCGGCCAAAACAAGTGGCGCGGGACATTTTCTCAGCACTGGCAAAAGCCTTGCGCTGCCATCATCACCTCAGGCAGGGGAAACCATTACAACTTTCGCCGCCGATTGCACGACTCCAAAAACTACTTTTACCCTTGGCGAGACTGTTTGCGCGATAACAAACAGCGTCGACCTGAATTGGCCCCTGGGCCGTTGGGTAGATTGGTTCTATTTGGAGACGAACCCATACACAATCGAGCATGGAAGCCGAACGACAACTCTCATTACCGGCAATCCACAAACATTTTCCTACGCGCCCACGCAGGTGGGATCGTATAAGGTGGAAATCACTCAAGATGACGGCAATGGAGGAGATGACCCACAAACTCCGGCGGTTATTACGGTGACGGCTCCCGCACAGACAGCCCCCATTGCTACCTATGCTTCTGGCTGCACCACACCGAAGTCCTCCTTCAATTTAGGCGAAACGGTTTGCGTTAAAGTCAGCGGCCTTTCGAATGCCGAATGGCCCTATCGGCGCGTACAGTTTGCCACCCCCGGTGGCTTCGCCCTGCAGAGGTTTCCCGTTACCGATAACTCCCAGCAGAACACCTACGTGCTGCCCGCAACCGAGAACCAAACGGCCGGCGGAGTAACTATTAATCACCTCGGCCCCTGGAGTGTTTCGTTAATCGATCCTGAGGCGAATTTGATAGAGACTGTTCCAATTAGCGTGCACAAAACGAGTTTACTGGCTGACAGAGTTGCCGATCTTCAGGCGTCGAAGATATTCATTGATCAGGGCGATCCACCAACGGCAGGTGGAAACGTCATGTTCCAGATAAACATCTTCAACAACGGACCTGACCCCGCGACCAGCGTTACCCTGGCAGACGTCACACTTTCGAATACAACGTTTGTGTCGTTTGTTTACAACGCTCCGATCGCGTCGAATATGGTCCCGCGCTCAAGCTTCGGATCGTACTTTGAGAACAATGCGATTGCCGCTAACTTTGTCAGGTTCTTGCATGACTCCGAACCTGACTATGCTTACTCCGCCGGCAGTTTCCTGCTGGCGCCCCCGCCGAGTCCGTTGACCTTCAATTGCGTCACTCCGGCAACGGGAAGCGCGGGCACAACCACCTGTACGGCAAGCCGAGAACTGGAAGTAGGCGAGGCGGCTAGTTTCACTGCGGTTTATAAGGTGGACGCCGGCGTAGCTAACGGAACGGTGATTACTGATAACAACAGCGTCACTGTTGACAGCGCTACTACGGATCCGGCTGAGCCGTCCGATACCGCTTCTGCTCAGATTACGACGGCGAATCCTAATCCTCCCGCTTGCACGCTTACCTGCCCGAGTAACATTACGATCGGAACGAATGCAACTCAGGGAGGCAATCCGGGTGCAATCGTCAGTTTCGGACCTGAGGCTGCCGGTAGTTGCGGTACTGGAATTACTTCAACACCGACCTCCGGTTCTTTCTTCCCGGTAGGCTCAACCACCGTTACGTCTCAAACCGGCTCAGGCGCGACTTGCAGCTTCGTTGTAACGGTAGTCAACGTCGCGCAACCAACCGTTACCTGCCCGTCCAACAAGACGGCCGCAGCTGCGAGTGGTGACTCGGAGGCAACAGTCAGTGTGGGCACTCCAGCGTTCACAGGCAGCTTGGCCGTACTTAGCAGTCGTCGCAGTGACGAACGCGATGTCTCTGAACCGTACCCGATCGGCGTAACCACTATTACCTGGACCTCGACGGATCAATACGGCTCCAGCGCATCTTGCAACCAAACCGTAACGGTTACGTCGCCCGATGCGCCAACAATCAGCTGCCCGACGAACAAGTCGTTCACAGCTGCCTCCGGTTGCGAGTTCACTCCGACGGCGGCGGCGATCGGAACGCCAACCACGACCGGCCCGGGCGTCACCGTGACGAGCAGGCGCAGTGACGATCTTGCGCTTACCGACCCGTATCCGGCCGGCCAGACGTTCATTACCTGGACAGCAACCAACAGTCTTGGCTCTGCTTCCTGTATTCAAACGATAACGATAGTCGGCAGCGATTCTGAGCCACCGACACTGACAGTGCCGCCGGGCATCACGTTGTCTACGAGCTCGTGTTCAGTATTGCTCGATGACGAGTTGGGCGTCGCAACCGCCGAGGATAATTGCTCACAATCAGTGAACATCACTCGGACTGGCGTTCCCAGGGTTGCATGTCCGACTCCGGGTGATCCAAACCGCACGTGCGAGAGTTTTGTGTTCCCAACTGGGACTACAATCATCACGTACACCGCGACCGATTCCGCCGGTAATTCCTCGAGCGGAACCCAAACGATCAGGATCACTGAAAGTCCGGCAATTCCGCCGACAATTACTGCTCCGGCAAATCTAACAGTGAACACCGGACCAGGTGCGACGTCCTGCGGCACCGTCATTGGTGACGCGACACTCGGCACTGCTACTGCCAGCGACAACTGTCCTGGCGTAACGGTCACCCGCACTGGTGTTCCTTCCGGGAATGCTTTCCCAGTCGGGAATACCGTTATCACCTACACGGCCACTGATGGCTCGGGAAATACCGCCCAGGCTACGCAGACTGTCACGGTGATTGACAACACGCCGCCGGTGATCACGCCGCCTGCGAATGTCACGGTGTACCTGCCGCTGAATTCAACGGCGACAAGTATGGTGGTTAATTACCCGAATCCGGCGACGGCTACGGACAACTGTCCTGGCACGGTGTCCCTCGTGTATAGCCCGGCTTCAGGCTCAACCTTCCCGGTCGGCCCAACCACTGTCACAGTGACGGGGACTGACGCGAACAATAACAGCGCTACGGCCACGTTTACCGTAACCGTGCTTTACAACTTCACCGGGTTCTTCGCGCCGGTGGACAACTTGCCGAACTTCAACGAAATGAAGGCCGGTCAGGCAGTACCGGTGAAGTTCAGTCTGAGTGGAAACAAAGGACTGAGTATCTTTGCCGCTGGTTCGCCAAGTTCGGTGCAGATCGGCTGCACCACCGGTGACCCGGTCCTCCCGGTGGAAGAAACAGTCACCGCAGGATCTAGCTCGCTCGTTTATGACGCGCCGAGCGATCGTTACCATTATGTTTGGAAGACGGACAGTTCATGGAAGAACACTTGCCGTCAGCTGAACGTAGTTTTGAACGACGGTTCGACACACTCGGCCAAGTTCAAATTCAAGTAAAAGGGATCCAACCGGGGGAACGCGTTAGGCGTTCCTCCCGATTGGTTTTTTCAAAGCAATGTCCCTGGCGCTGGCATAGTGAGGTCATTTCACGGAATTTGGGGCGCGGGACTTAACAGTGTTTTCGCTTTATTTCAGATCCGAGAAAACTTGCTATAAACGGCAATTAAGCCTAACCCCAAAAGGAGAATGCAACATGAGTAAGCTTCGCTTCAGTTTGAATGTTTTAGCCACCACAGCTTTTCTGCTGATGGTGACTTCGATGGCTAATGCCCAGGCCACTCGCACCTGGGTATCTGGCGTCGGTGACGACGTCAACCCCTGCAGCCGCACCGCCCCCTGCAAAACCTTCGCAGGCGCCATCTCCAAGACGGCCGCCAACGGCGAAATCGACTGCCTGGATCCGGGTGGCTTCGGTACGGTGACGATCACAAAAAGTATAACCATCGACGGTACCCACGGCTCTGGTTTCGGTTCGATTCTGGCCGCGGGCACCAACGGCGTCAATGTCAACGACAGCGCGACGGCCACGCCAAATACGATCATCGTTTCTCTTCGCAACTTGTCGATAAACGGCGCGGGCAATGGCTTCAGCGGAATCAGATTCGTTGCGGGCAAAACCTTGCACGTGGAAGACTGCGTCATTTTCGGATTTCGTGGCAACGGTACCAGTAGTCACGGCATTGACGTCGCTCTGACAAACAACCAGGGCGGCGCGCAAACGCTCACTGTGCAGGGCACTACCATCCGTGACAACAGTGGTTCCGGAATTCGTTCGAATGCGACCCCCGGCACCGGTGTCAATGTCATGGTCAATGATTGCCGTCTGGAAAAAAACCAGAATGGCTGGCGCGCAGAGACGGGCACCCGAGGTGTCATAGTGAATTCGGAAGCCACGGATAATGTTGGCGGCGGAATTGAAGCAGCGAATTCAGGAGTGACCGTAGATGCTGACAGCTGCGTGATGGAGAACAACACGAACGGCGTTAACGTACCCGTCGCGGGTGGCACGGTACGCATAAGCAACTGCCGCATCACCGCAAACACAAACGGGCTTAATTTTGCTGGTGGCGTTGTTGAATCCTTTGGTGACAACAAAGTCTTTGGCAATACCAACAATCAAAATGGCGGCTCTGTCACCGCAGTGCCTCCACCAGCCAAGATTTAGTTGGCTGATTTTAGAAAGCTGGACCTAAAGCCGTGCTCACCGCGAAGGTGAGCACGGCTTTTTTGTCTTGAAGATCCGGGAGGAACGCCGACACAATCACACGGCGACACCCCGGTTTGCGCTTTGGTTGACGGGGCTTTTAAACGTGTCGCGGGCAAATCCGGCAGGTCTGCCTGGCTTTGGAAAACGCTAAATTCCCGCTCGGGCTCTTGCTTGACCGTCTGATATCTAATTGACTAAACTGCGAACCGTCACCGAGAAAACTGTATTTCTTTTGCTAATTCTGGCGGCGAAATTCTGGGCGCCGGGGCGTCTGCTAAATTGAAACGGAACCCTTGTCGGAAGAAGGTGGAAATTTGATGAATAAAGCTTGCCTGCCAGGGTTCGGTTTATCAAATTAGCGATACTGGATGGAAACCTCCGTTAGTTCAGAGTTGTCGTCACCCCTGCCTCAACCCTTACCAGATCACCCCTTGGTAGTGATCGAGCCGGCCAAGTCTTTCTTCTCCCTTAATTTCAGCGACGTTTGGGCATACCGCGAGCTGTTTTACTTCCTGATTTGGCGTGACTTAAAAGTGCGTTACAAGCAGACGACCATCGGCGTGGTCTGGGTCGTCCTCCAGCCGTTGATGATGATGCTGCTTTTTACGCTTGTCTTTGGCAGACTTGCAGGCGTCCCGTCCGACGGAATCCCCTACGCGCTGTTTGCCTATGCCGGGCTGTTGCCGTGGACTTTCTTCGCTACCGCCGCCTCCGCCAGCGGTAACAGTGTCGTTAACAGCTCTGGCCTCGTGACCAAGGTCTACTTTCCTCGCGTGATTGTGCCCGCAGCTTCGGTCGGTGCTGTTCTCGTGGACTTTGCTATCTCCGCACTCGTGCTGGCGGCAATGATGGTCTATTGGCGCGTCCAACCGACGCGGCAAATACTAATGCTGCCGCCGTTGGTTCTCCTGCTCATGGTGCTGACCCTCGGTTTCGGGATGTTAATCTCGGCGATCAACGTCAAGTACCGGGACGTCAGGCTGGCTCTTCCCTTCCTCATTCAGGTCTGGTTTTTCGCTTCGCCAGTGATATATCCAATGAGCCTTGTGCCCGAGCGGTGGCGATGGCTTGTGAAGCTCAATCCGATGGCCAGTATTATCGAGGGCTTTCGCGCTGCACTCTACGGCAAGGCAGCGTTCGACTGGCCAGGTCTCGCAGGCTCTACGGTTATCTCGCTGGTGCTGTTGCTGTTGGCGGTCATCACATTCCATCGCATGGAGAAGGGCTTCGCCGACATAATTTAAATGACGCCGATCATAAAAGTTGAAAGCCTGGGCAAGCGTTACCAGTTGGGAGTCCGAGCCGAGCCTTTCCCGACTCTACGCGATGCGCTGGTCGGCGCAGCACGGGCACCGCTGCGTGCGCTGCGGCGCAGAAGCCGCACAAGGGCGGGCGAGTCATTCTGGGCGCTCAATGACGTCAACTTTACTATCAAGCCAGGTGAGGTGGTCGGGGTGATCGGGCGTAACGGCGCGGGCAAGTCTACGCTGTTGAAGATACTCTCCCGCATTACCGACCCTACCCGCGGGCGCGTCGAACTGTACGGTCGGGTCGCCAGCTTGCTCGAAGTCGGTACGGGATTCCATCCGGAATTGTCCGGACGTGAGAACGTCTACTTGAACGGAGCAATCCTTGGCATGCACCGGGCAGAGATCGAGCGGAAGTTTGACGAGATCGTCGCATTCTCCGAGGTCGAGAGGTTTATAGATACTCCCGTCAAGCGTTACTCCTCTGGGATGTACGTTCGACTCGCGTTTGCAGTCGCCGCCCACCTTGAACCGGAGATTCTGATCATTGACGAAGTACTCGCCGTCGGAGACGCCGCTTTCCAGGAGAAGTGTTTGGGCAAGATGGAAGAGGTATCGCGTGGAGGCAGAACGGTACTTTTCGTCAGCCACAACATCGCCAGCATCCAGCGTCTCTGCACCTCCGTGATCCTGCTCAAAGATGGTCAGGTTCGCGCCAGTGGCAACACGTTGGAAGTGACCAGGAAGTATCTCGAGCAAGGTGGAACTACCACCTTCCGTTGGACAAGAGACTCGCCACCTCCTCCCGAAGGCGTCTACTTCGAAAAGGTGTATCTGAGCGACAGGGACCGCCGCGAAGTTGAATACGTATCGACGGCAAGCACCATAAGCGTGGTTATGGAATTTGTGGTCGAAAGCCAAAGCCGGGGATTACAACTCGGTGTCGGCGTGATGAGCGATACCGGTGAGCAGATATTCGGCACTGTGCCGCAGGACGTCGGACTAGCGGTGCCGCAAACTCCCGGCCGCTATCGTGCCGTGGTGCACCTTCCCGAGGAGATGTTTCTTCCGAGAACCTACTCAATCAAGGCTATGCTTTACTACTTGACTCCGCAGATGCTCGACTGCGTCGACTGTTTAAGATTTACGGTTCAGGAAGCCGCCTCGCTCGGCACTAATAACCCGGGAGGAAGGACTGGGTTTCTTGCGCTTCGTTGTGATTGGGAGTTCGATTAGAGTGGGACGCGAGGTTAACAACGCCGGCTGGCGCTCGGGACTTCTCGCACTGTGGTGCGATTGGGAACGAAGTTAGGCGACCAGATCGCCTCAGTGCATGAACTTGGCAGTATGAGCACGGAACAGATTACATTCTCTTTCGGGAAGAACTGGAGAGACTTCGTTGACACGGTCTCGGAAGACTCGATAGCGCGCGCCATGAAGGACATCGAGGAATGGCTGGGGCGCGACTCGGTGGAGGGTAAAAGCATTCTCGATATCGGATGCGGCTCGGGCATCCACTCGCTTTGTTTCCACCTGCTGGGTGCGAAAGAGATTGTCTCGCTCGACGTAGATCCATATAGCGTCGAATCGACGCGCCTGCTTTGGGAGAAAGCCGGCAAACCAGGCTCCTGGCGAGTCCTCAGCGGCTCGGTACTCGATGAGGAATTCGTCGACAGTTTGGATAAACACGAAGTCGTTTATTCCTGGGGCGTGCTGCACCATACCGGCTCGATGTGGCAGGCCATAGCCAATGCCTGTTCGCTGGTGAAGGAGGGCGGCCGTATCTGGCTATCCATCTACGTAAAAGGGCCGGAATACCCGGCGCACCTCGCGCTCAAGCAGTCGTACAACCGGTCTTCGGCGCTGGGTAAAAAGCTGATCATCTGGAAAGAAATCTACAAGCTTATGCGCCTCAGAAGGAGTCGCGGCCAGGACCCGTTCGCGTGGAACGAAAAGAAAGAGCGAGGTATGGACGTTTACCACGACCTGATTGATTGGCTGGGTGGCTTACCCTACGAGGTCGCAAGCAAAGATGAGGTGGTGCGCTTTTGTGGAGAGCGCGGCTTAGTACTGGAGAAGCTGAACGAACTCGGTGAGGGGGCGTGCAATAGTTACCTGTTTTCGCGGCCATCCGCAGCGCGCTTATAGAAACTCATTCTCATGGTAGACCTTATTGCAAACAGTAGCTGGTCTTCGGCGCGTGGTGTTACAGCTCCAGCACTCGATGGCGCGAAGGTCATCATTGTTCTCGCCGAACTTGAACTTGGAGGTGCCGAGCGCCAGGCACTCTTGCTCGCTGAGTATCTTAGGCGTCAGCAGGGCGCGCAGGTAGAAGTTTGGGCGTTGAGTGGCAGACCCGGCCGCGTGTCGGAGATTTGCGAGGAGCGCGGCATACCCTGGCGAATCGTTCAGGTGCCGTGGTTTGTAAGTGCCCGCGAAAAGGTTCGAGGGCTGATGGCACTGACCTGGGCACTACGCCACGCTCGGCCGGACGTAATTCTGCCCTACCTGATCATTGAGAACGTGGCTTGCGGCCTGGTTTGGCGCTGGACCGGAGCGCGTGCCTGCATCTGGAACCAGCGCGATTACGGTTTGGGCAGGTTGGGCCAGAGGGCCGAGCGCCTGGCTGTAAGCAGAACACCGTGGTTCATCTCAAACTCTGACCACAGCGCGAAATTTCTAATTGAGACTCTTGGCGCGCCGGCCGAGCGCGTGCGCGTTATTCACAACGGCGTAGAACTTCCGCCGCCGCAGTCTGACCGCGCGGCCTGGCGCGATCGTCTGGGTCTTTCCGACGAAACGTTTGTCGCATGCATGGTAGCGAACCTGACGGGATATAAAGACCATGACACACTACTCAAAGCCTGGCGTCACGTCATAAACAATACTGCTAACGCCGGTCGATCGGCTGTCTTACTACTGGCGGGCCGCCTCGATAGTTTGGATAGTACACACCATCAAACGAAGGCCCTCGCCTATGATCTTGAACTCGGAAAAAGTGTGCGTTTTCTCGGCCAGGTACAAGACGTTTCAGGAGTGCTCAACGCTTCGGATCTTGCGGTCTTCAGTTCGCGTTCGGAAAGCAGTCCAAACGGAGTGCTTGAGAGCATGGCGGCGGGATTAGCGGTTGTTGGCACGGACATACCGGGCTTGCAGGCTGCCGTCGGTGCTGCGGGTCTTGAGTTTCTTGCACCGCCCGGCGATGACGAGGCGCTCGCTGACCGAATTCTGCTCCTGCAGATGGATCCAACTTTACGCGCGAAACTTGGCGCGGAGAATCGTCTGCTTATCCGGAGAGAGTTCAGCTCGCAGCAGATGTGTGAAAGGACGTTGGAAGTTATCAGAAGCGCATTGGGCGTTGTGCCAAACCGCGCGAGGACAGACGCGCGCGCGACCGAAAACGTGCCTGCGTAAATCCCATCAGAATCGCCGCGGTTGCCCCAAGTGCGCGCGGATTGGACGCCAACTGCCGCTCAATTCCCTCGGGGAATCTGTGGTAAATTACCGTTTCGCTCAAATTGAACTATGTGTGGAATTGCCGGCATTATGCGCTGGAACGGCCAGGTTCCAGAGCAATCTGAGATCGAACGAATGACCGCGGCCATAGCCCACCGCGGGCCTGACGGCGTCGGATTCTTGTGCCGCGAAGGCGTGGCGCTTGGTCATCGGCGTCTCGCCATCATTGACCCGGAGGGCGGCCACCAGCCGATGTCAAATGAGGACGAGTCGCTCTGGATCACCTACAACGGCGAGATGTACAACTTCCTCGAACTCAAAGAGGAGTTGCAGAACAAGGGCCACCATTTCGTCACCCATTCCGATACCGAAGTCGTCATACGTGCTTACCAGGAATGGGGACCGGAGTGTGTAAAGCGATTTCGCGGCATGTTTGCCTTCGCGCTGGCAGACTTTCGCAAGCGCAAACTCTTTCTGGCCCGCGACCACTTTGGCATTAAGCCACTTTACTACCGCGTCGCTAAAAACTATTTGGCGTTCGCTTCGGAACTCACCGCGCTGCGACAGGTGGACGACGATGTGCCGGCGGGAAACCTTTGGGCACTGGAACTCTATCTCCGCTATCAGTACATACCGACGCCCCACACTGTCTATCGCGACGTGTTCAAACTACCGCCCGCGAGTTACCTCCTGCTTGATTTCGACGGGGCTGTCGGCGAACCAATCAAATATTGGGACATCAGCTTTGGCGCCGAACAGACTAACTCAGAAGAGACGTGGGAAGAACTGGCGGATACAGTCGTCACCGAGTCGGTAAAGGCACACCTTGTTGCAGACGTTCCCTTCGGAGTCTTCTTGTCTGGCGGGGTAGATTCTTCGCTCGTGGCGATGAAAATGAGCCAGATTCTTGAACGCCCCGTACAGGCATTCTCCATTGGATTCAAAGAGGGCCATTATTCGGAATTGGACTTCGCACAGCAGGTTGCCAGGCAGTGTGGCATTGAACTTCACACGGAGGTGGTCGACGGCGAGTCGTTAGAATTTCTGCCGGAGCTAATACAACACTACGGCGAGCCGTTCGGAGACAGTTCCGCCATCCCTACCTGGCATGTCTCCAAACTCGCGCGCCAGCATGTGCCGATGGTGCTTTCGGGTGACGGTGGTGACGAAGGCTTCGCGGGCTACGGCAGCTATGCCTACTGGCTCGACCGTTATCCGGTGCGACGCGCGCTCGCAGATTTCCCGCGTTCGCCTCGGGCGTCGTTCTATTGGGCGCGCCAGGCGGCTCGCACCCGGCTTAAGAGCGGCTCGTGGAACGACCTCGCCGAGTGGCAGGAAACCCTTTACTACGTCAACGAACAGAGTCGTCGCGGTCTGTGGCGCGCGGAACATCACGACCTCGTCGATCGCGGCTGCGAAATATTCGAGCAGGCACACCAGCGCGCCCGCGGTAACGATCGGGTCGCCTATGCGCAATATCTCGACTTTCAAACCTATTTGCCCTGCGACATTCTGACGAAGGTAGACGTGGCGAGCATGTACCACGGCCTGGAAGTGCGGACTCCCCTCATCGATCGTCGCGTGCTCGATCTGGCCGCGCGCCTGCCGCTCGATCTGAGATTGCGGCGTAACGGCTCTAACGGGTCGTCGGAGTTTGTCCCTAAGTATCTGCTGAAGAAAATTCTGGAAAGGAGTTTTCCTTCCGAGTTCGTCCACCGTAAGAAGCAGGGTTTCGCCATCCCGCGCGACGTTTGGTTTCTGGCAGACAAACCTACCCGCAAACTGCTCGATGAAGTGCTACTCGATCGCGGCAGCCGGCTGCACGAGTTTTTCAACGAGAAAGAAATTCGTATGCAACTGGATATTCACAGCGAGCGCCACGACAATTCCAACGCGCTGTGGTTGCTGCTTGTGCTGGGCATCTGGCTGGGACAAAACCCTCAAGTTACCTTCAATTGAACAAGCACGCCTTGAATTCATCCTTTGAAAGAGATGCATATCCCGGCAGGCCCAGAATTTTATTCATCGGACCTGGCGAGAGCACTCATACACATTCATGGGTCGACTTATTACATACTCAACCCTTCAACGCGAGGCTCTACGTTTTACCGGGTCACGACGCGCCGCCGGATAATTGGCCCGTAAAGACGTACGTTACCGGATATCATCGCGGCGCCATTGATCGTGCCACCAGAAGCCGTCTGATCGACGCGTCGTCAACACTCAGGCGCCAGCTTGATCGTTATTTAGCGTATGCAAAGCGCTCCGAGTGGGACACGGGAAAATATTCGCAGGAATGGCTGGCGCAGATTATTCGAAATTGGCAACCGCACATCGTTCACACCTTCTCTCTTGACGCAGCTGAATTTTATTTTGATGTCCGCCAAAAGTATGGCATCGGCGGCGGGAGCAAGTGGGTATTGCAGACGCGCGGCGGAGCCGATCTCGCCTGGAGCCATCTTAATCCGGAGTTACGCGATCGGATCGGTGAGGTTCTGCGCGGGTGCGATCAGTTGTTGAGCGACAACACGCAAAACTTTCGCATTGCGCGCGAATTCGGCGTTCGCGAGGAACAACTTTCCAGCATTGGCACCGTTCCCGGCACCGGCGGCATTGACGTCGACGCGCTGGCCGCGCGATGGCAAGGACAACCTTCAAGCAGACGAGTGATTCTTTGGCCAAAGGTTTACGAGTGGCCGTGGTCAAAGGCCATGCCGATATTCGAGGCACTCACATTGGTTTGGGATCGTATACAGCCATGCGAAGTGGACATGCTTGCCACCACCCCCGATACGAAAATGTTCTATTGGACTCTCCCCGAACACATCCGCAAATCTTGTCGCCTGCGCGATCGCGTTCCACGTGCCGAAGCGCTTGAAGCCATGACGCGTGCGCGTGTGATGCTGGCGCCGTCTCTGGTCGATGGAACGCCGAACTCAATGTTCGAAGCGATGGCCGCGGGCGCGTTCCCGATTGTCTCGCCGTTGGAAACAATTGTTCCGGTAGTGGAGAATGAAAAAAATGTATTGTTCGCGCGAAATCTTTATCCCGAAGAAATCGCTGCAGCGCTGCTACGCGCGATGACGGATGACAAGTTGATCGATGAGGCCGCGCAGCGGAATTTGGAGTTGGTGGGCCGCATCGCCAATCGAGACGAGGTACGAGCGCGCGTAGTAGAGTTCTACAACTCACTTTCGCTACACGCCGCCGACTAATAAGGAATCATTTTGTCGGATCTGGAAACTGGTGCCGTGAACATTGTAGAGGAGACATCTACGCCGGTTGCTGACGTCCACGAGTTAGCCCGTGAGGCCGCGCCACTCATCAGCGTAGTGATACCGACTTTCAACTACGCGAGATTTATCAGCGACGCGTTCGAATCGTTACGGGCACAAACTTACAGAAATTGGGAATGCATAGTCGTGGACGACGGCTCAAATGACGACACCGAGAAAGTTGTAGCTCGAGCAATGGCCCGCGATGCACGCATACGCTATCTGGCCCAGCCAAACCAACGGCAAGCGGTCGCCAAGAACACGGGGCTCGCAGCAAGTCGTGGGAAATACGTCCAGTTTCTCGATGCTGATGATCTTATCGAACAGTTCAAGTTTGAACGGCAGGTGGAATTTCTGGAAGCGCATCAGCAAGTCGACATAGTGTACGGCGGAGCGCGCTTCTTCCACACTGAAAGCCCAGGCGAAAGACTCTATGCCATGTTTGGCGCTAACGAGCCGTGGATGCCGGAAGTTTCGGGCGCCGGGAAAGACCTGGTGCTGATGCTGATTAGAAAGAATATCATGGTGATTAACTCGCCGCTGTTGAGGCGATCCGTCATCGAAGACGTAGGCGATTTTGATCCGGTAATGCCTCCCGTCGAGGACTGGGACTATTGGATTCGGTGCGCCCTTAAGGGGAAGACATTTGAATTCTACGACGCACCCGGGACCCTGGCGCTCGTAAGGGCGCACGAAGCCAGCACGAGCCGTCAGGGAATGCCGGTGCTTGCGGCGTGGCGCGCCCTGCGCGCGAAAATCGACACGCTGACTGCAGACGAAGACGCGCTCCGCGTGAACCGCGAAGGCAAGTCACAATTGGAAGCCGGGGTTGGCATCGAAGACCTCGCCGCCGGCAGTCGCCTTCACGCAGCCAGACAGTTCGTTAAGGCCGGTGTTGCTTGTCCGCGCACAAAGGGACGGGTGAAGTGGCTGCTTTGCGCGTTGAGCGCGCCGCTGCTCAATGAGCGGCAGATGCGTGCCCTGATGAAAGCGTCGTTGTGACGTCGGATTCGAAGTAAAGTGAGACTGAAAGGTATGCGCCGGAAAAGACGTCGCACTATGACCGCTCTATGATTTTCAGGGAAACCAAACTCGCAGGGGTTTACCAAATCGACATCGAACGCTTCGACGACGAGCGAGGCTTCTTCGCTCCATCTTTCTCGGCCAAAGAATTTGCCGCGCGAGAAATGACGAGCTCGTTCGTCGAAAGCAATATTTCGTTCAGCAGGATTCACGGCACGTTGCGCGGCATGCATTATCAAGCGGCTCCGCATGGCCAGGCTAAGCTGGTTCGCTGTACACAAGGCGCGATCTACGATGTCGCTGTCGATCTTCGGCCTGCTTCTCCGACCTTTCGACAGTGGGTCGGCGTTGAGTTAACCGCCGAGAATCGTTCCATGCTATACCTACCGGATGACTGTGCCCACGGCTTCCAAACTTTGATGGACAACACCGAGGTCTTTTACATGGTGTCTCAGGTTTATGCCCCAAACAGTGGACGAGGATTTCGTTGGGACGATCCGGCATTTGGAATTGAATGGCCCGAAGTCGAGGAGCGCATAGTTCTTCAGAGAGATCGGGAGTATCCGAATTTCACGTTATGAAACGAGCGCTTATTACCGGCATCACCGGGCAAGATGGCAGTTACCTGACGGAACAACTGCTTGCCCTGGGTTATGAAGTCCACGGACTGGTACGGCGTGTAGCTTTGGAAGATCCGTCGCGGCGTTTTACGCGGCTGCAACATTTGCTCGAGCGCGTTCAGCTTCATCCGGCCAGCCTGGAGAGCTATCCCTCAATCTTTAACATCTTCAGCAAGTTTGAATTTGACGAGTGTTATCACCTCGCCGCCCAGAGCTTCGTTGCGGAGTCGTTTGCCGATGGCTTCTCAACAATGAACACCAACATCAACGGTACTCACTACATGCTTGCCGCGCTTCGTGAGTTGCAGCCGAAATGCAAATTTTATTTTGCCGGATCGTCTGAGATGTTTGGCAAAGTACAGCAGAGTCCACAGAACGAGATGACACACTTTCATCCGCGTTCGCCTTACGGAATCAGCAAAGTCGCCGGCTTCGATTTGACGCGCAATTATCGCGAGGCTTACGGAATGTTCTGCGTGAGTGGAATTCTCTTTAACCACGAGTCGCCGCGCCGTGGGTATGAATTTGTAACCCGCAAGATTACTTCGACCGTTGCGCGCATCAAGCTCGGACTGGCAACCGAACTGCGCCTCGGCAATCTGGAAGCGAAGCGCGACTGGGGCCACGCCGCAGATTATGTGCGCGCAATGTATTTGATGCTGCAACAACCTGAAGCTGACGATTTCGTAATCGCGACCGGCGAGACGCATACCGTGCGTGAGTTTTGCGAGCGGGCTTTTAACCAGGTCGGCCTCGACTACAACGACTACGTCACGATCGATGAACGATTCTACCGTCCGGCAGAAGTCGACCTTCTGATGGGCGACGCCTCGAAAGCTAAGCGGCAGCTCGGCTGGGAACAAAGCCACACCTTTGCAGAGCTGGTAGCTGAAATGGTTGAAAGCGATTTGAAATCAGTAATGCGTGCCAATGATGCTTCGATCGCCGAGAGCGTCGGAGCCTGAACCGGCCTACCCAGGTAGCAACGAGAAATGCATTTTGCATTTGTCAGTTCAAATTTCGTTAGTGGGTCAGTTTGATGTCCGATGAGCTTTTTAGCTTGTCGGTCGCGCCACAAACTCAAGTTTGTCAGACACTCCGAAACTTTGAAATGCTGGATGATGAATGGCTGCCCCCTTCTTCTTTACCCATTACCGGTTACCCGCAACCGCGAGCGGTGAAAGGTCCTCAGCTTGATGAAAATCTCGGTGGCGATGTGTACCTTCAATGGTGAGCGCTACCTCCCCGAGCAACTGGAAAGCCTCAGCAGCCAAACGCGACATCCTGATGAGTTAGTCATCTGCGACGACCGCTCAACCGATCAAACCTTTGAGATCGCCAAAGAGTTTGCCGCCTCTGCACCTTTTCCCCTCCACCTTTACCAGAACGAGAGTAACCTGGGCTCAACCCTTAACTTCGAACAAGCGATCGCCAGGTGCAACGGCGACGTCATAGCGTTGTGTGATCAAGACGACATCTGGCTACCGCAAAAACTTGCAACTCTCGAGGCTACGTTTGTCGAACACCCGGAAGCCGGACTAGTGTTTAGCGACGCCGAAGTGGTGACCGAAGACCTACGTCCGGCCGGATACTCGTTGTGGGAAAAGCTGGGTCTTAAACGCGGCGAGTTGCAATCGATCGCGAGCGGTCGGGGTTTTCAGTCGTTACTTCAGGGGGCGACGGTTACCGGAGCGTCGATGGCTTTTCGCAGTGATTTTCGCCGGCTCGTGCTGCCAATCCCGCTTGAGCTGCCCATCATTCATGACGCGTGGATAACTTTGCTGATCGCTGCAGTCGCCACGGTATTGCCGATCGACGAAAGGTTGATCAGGTACCGGCAACACGGCTCACAACAAGTGGGCGCGCTCGAACGCAAAGGTATAAATCCGGCGCGCGTGCTTACCCCGGCTTCAGCGAAGCAAGCACTCGAGCGCGAGAACCCTTATTCGCAAGCTTTGGCTGTCGGGCTAGCGGCGCATGAACGCCTGACCGAAAAGGCCGAAGAGTTTGATAGCACGGGCGTCATTTCGGCACTCAAGTCTCAGATCGCACATCTCGAAGTTCGCTCGCGTCTACCTCGCGAGCGCGTATCCCGGGCTAAACGCGTCCTGGCTGAACTGTTTGCCGGGCGCTATCACCGTTATGGAAATGGCGCTCGCAGCGCCGTCAAGGATCTCTTTAGTTAAGTTCCCGCATGCCAATCGAGCTATCTGTCATCATCGTTAACTGGAACGGCGCTGAGTTATTGCGACGCACGGTAGAGAGTGTTGTCTCGTGTCCCCCCTCAGTTGATTACGAGATCGTTGTGATTGACAACGCCTCGAGCGACAGCAGCCTCAGCCTGCTGCGTGCCAGTGAAATTGCGCGACCATTAATCGAGTCCGGCCGTTTGTCGATAATTGAAAACCAGGACAACCTCGGCTTCGGGCGCGCTAATAATCAGGCGTTCAGTATGACTACCTCACGACTGCTCCTGCTGCTGAATCCTGATACTGAAGTTACTCCCGGCAGCCTGGATGCGTTGATTCGCACGATGGATTCGCGGGCGCAAACCGGTGTGGTAGGGCCAAAGCTCCTCAACGTCGACGGGTCTCTACAGGCGAGCGCGTGGCGCAATCCGCCGGCAGCCTGGGAAATAATGCTGTCGCAATTGAAACTCTACGAATTGTTGCCCCGCTCGTTCCGAGGCGAGCTGTTGCTCGGCGGCCATTGGGATCATGCACGCGAACGATCCGTACCCATGCTGAGTGGCGCCGCCATGTTAGTACGCCGCAAAGTTATTGAAGAGGTCGGCGGCTTTGACGAACGCTTTCACATGTACGGCGAAGACAATGAGTGGTGTTTGCGAATCGCGCGCGCCGGTTGGCTGCTGGTGTTCCAGCCTCGCGCGGTTGTCATTCATCACGGCGCGCAGAGTTCCCTGCAGCGCTGGAACAACCTCGAAAAGCTGCGTGTGCAACTGGAAGCGAACTACTTTTTTCAAAGAGAATCGCTGCCTCGCGCGAGTCTGATCACGAATCAACTCGCGAGTTATGTAACTGCGCTCGGACAACACCTCACGCGGCGCCTGCGCGGCGTCAACGCGCCCGACGTCAAACTTGCCAAAGAAATTCATCTCGCAAACCTGAAGCGCGCGTTGCGCGGTGATCTTGGAGTGCGGTGACCTGTCACCGCTTTTGCAGGCTGCGACCTGTCGCAAGCCGATGGCGGGTTGATTCTTCTCAAGTGAGACGCGCGCCGAGAGGTCTTCGCGAATACAAAGCGGTGACAGGTCACCGCACTAAAAAATCAACCAACTGATTCAGTTTTGCAAAAACAGAGACAGGTTCGACTTCAGATTCTCGAGGTCGACCACGAGATCTGCGCTATGCGGGTCTTCATTGTTATTTGCCGGCCGGCAGGTTTGATAAAAGTAATTCAGACCAAGGGCTGAGGCGAGCGTGAAGTAACAATTGTTGGTTGCGTCGGTTTGATGACGAAGCTCCAATACAGCCGCGCCTTCGGGCAGGAAGAGCATGTTCGTCAAACCAGCGCCGTGATTTGAAACCAGGTAGCGCGTGCGCGAACACAGCTTCACCTGTTGTTCGAAAGTCAGTTCCTCGGCGTAGACGATTTGAAACCCGGACTGTGAGAATAAGTCCGCCACGGCAGCTTCGTTAAGAATTCGGCGTTTACGCGCGCGTCCGCGGCTGATGTACACGCGCTCGCTCTGACCCGCATCACTTGTATCAGCAAAACTTCGCAGCAATTGATGACGGACTCCGGCGATCAACTCATCGCTGTAATGACCCGAGGGCGCTGTGTGGGTCGGCATAAATAGCGTGCGACACAAAAGCACTTCAGCGGGCTTCACGAATTCGACATCCTTCACGGCAAAACTCTTGAGGGACGATTTAACGAAATCGAGTGTCGCGTAATCCGACGGCAACAACAGCAGGAGTTGGTCCAGACTGTCACGCATCACGTAGAGCCGGGTGAGCGCGTCGGTGAGCCAATGGAAGTATCCGTTGCTCCAATCGTCCGTAATCCACAGAGCGTCTCGTTCAATCGTGCGTGTGCGACGCAGTAGATAATTGCTCGCAAAGAATTTAACTAAACTTCGCCGGCGCCACTGTTTCATGTTCGCCGGAAATGCGAAAGACTCCGGCAAAAGGTGTCGGCCGTTGAACAGCAAGCCTTCCGAACTCACGCGAACATTCTTCAGAGTCAGCAAACTTGTCTCAGGGATCGCCCTCTCCAGCTCGTGACTAAATAAAGGCAAATCCTGCTGGTGAATATTTACCGGCAAGCGGCGAGTCGAAAAACTTTCGGGATAAAGCGGCGCCGGACGATCGATTGCTGAGGTATCTGCCCGCATAAATTAGGGTGCAGTTTTAGTGTGTTAATCCCAGGAGCTTTGAAGAGATTTCGCAGTCGATTTAAAACATTGGGTAGTGACCTAATTTCAGTTTCTCTGTGAGACCTCCGTGTCCTTTGTGCCTCTGTGGTGAGTCTTTGCTTACTTTATTCACCACCGAGACACAGAGAGCACAAAGAACGCA
>Ga0070682_100000074_pt1 | contig 91549 bp, 79 predicted proteins | sample KBSC63LmetaG_FD_64668 | JGI IMG/M metagenome (GOLD analysis project Ga0070682, IMG submission 64668) | Corn rhizosphere microbial communities from Kellogg Biological Station, Michigan, USA - KBS C6-3L metaG | ecosystem: Host-associated > Plants > Roots > Rhizosphere | place: USA: Michigan...
AAAAGGAATCGGCCCAGATGCTTTGGAAAACAAAATCGCTGCCTGTTTATCTGTTCTGCAGGAGGACAGAAACAAGCGCAAAAGGCCGCTTTTAGATGATAAAATTTTGTTAAATTGGAATGCTTTGATGGTTACAGCCCTGTGTAAAGCGGCTTCCGCAATCGATTCCGCACAATATCGTGATCTGGCTGAAAAAACCTTCGCCTTTTTGATCCAAAAATTTGGACCAAAAGAAGGGGAGGAATTCACGCACACTTACAAAAATAATCAGTCAAAATATCCCGCTTTTCTTGACGATTATGCTTACCTCATTCAATGCTGCATTCACCTGCAGGAAATAACATCTGATCAAACTTACTTAATAACCGCGAAACGGCTCTGCAACTATGTTATATCGAATTTTTCAGAAGAGGGAACGGGATTTTTTTTCTTTACAAATTCAACCCAAAAAGATGTCATCATGCGCAAAAAAGAAGTGTATGATGGAGCAGTCCCTTCGGGCAACAGCGTGATGGCAGAAAACCTGTTTTATTTAGGAGTTATTTTCGATAATTCGGACTGGCAAAAACAGGCAGAAAAGATCAGTGGATCGGTTCGCCTGGCCGCAGCGAGATATGCAACCTCTTTTGGTGTTTGGGCGTCTGTACTAATGCGTCAATTATATGGGGTTAAGGAGATAGTGATCACGGGTAAAGATCATGAACAACTGCGGGATGAGTTATTGCAACACTATCTTCCCGGTAAGATCCTTCAGTGTAGCGGATTTCAGGAGAATTCATTCCCATTGCTCGAAGGCAAAAACTATGACGCTGAGGGCTTGATTTACCTGTGTAAAAACAGGTCTTGTTTGCCTGCAGTAGATACCCTGAAAAAGCTGTTTTTGCTGCTAAAAAACGAACGCTAAAAGCCCGTAAAACCGCACAATATTCAGCCGGTTTAGACGTTTAATCTTTTCAAGCCAAATAATTGTGAAAAAATTTAATTACAGAATCGGACCCAAAATGATGATAATTCAAAATAATCATTACATTTGCCCATTACCTTCAAAGTTAAAAAAAATGATGAACAGGTTGTTCTATTTCATAGCCCTGGTAGCTATGTTATCTGCGTCCAGCAGCTGTAAGATGCTCCGCGGAAAAAACAAATCCTCGCGTGATGACCACGGGCAATTAGTTGGAGCCGCGCCGAGTGCTAAGTGGGTCTTGACAAAACCGCCGGGAATGATCTACATTCCGCCAGGAACATTTCATATGGGAGCAAGCGATGAGGATATGAGCTATGCTTTCACAGCCCGCAATAAGGCAGTTTCGATAAGTGGGTTCTGGATGGATAAGACAGAGATCACCAACAATGAATATCGCCAATTCACCAATTGGGTACGTGATTCTATCGCCGCCAAGTTAATGAGTTATGTAAAGCAGGGCCCTGACGGAAATGAGTATATCGATTGGAAGAAAGCCAAGACGATCAAATGGGGTGATAAAGCCACGCTGGAAAAAATTGATGCGATGATCGTTACTCCCGATAACCGTATCAAGAATAAAAAAGAGATCGACGCTAACAAACTGCTGTTTCAATCAGAAACTTTTGATTACAAGGCAGCTGCTGTGAATCGCGACATAAACATTCCAAGAAGTAAGTTTATCAACAAAGAAAATATTCCTATCTATCCTGACACACTTTGCTGGGTTAGGGATTTCGCTTATTCTTATAATGAGCCAATGGCTCAAAAATACTACAGCTATCCTGCTTTCGGTAATTACCCGGTTGTTGGTGTTAGCTGGAAGGCTGCAACAGCATTCTGCGAATGGAGAACTAATTATCTGAATTCATGGCTGATCTCCAAAAAGAGGGCTACTGAATCAGATTTCAGGCTTCCTACTGAAGCACAATGGGAATATGCAGCTCGTGGCGGACGCTCTCAGTCTGACTACCCATGGGGCGGATACTACCTTAGAAATAAAAAAGGATGTCTGCTAGCAAACTTCAAACCCGGTCGTGGTAACTATCCAGAAGATGGTGGCTTGTACACGGTTAGAGCAGATGCTTACTGGCCAAATGATTTTGGTTTGTACAACATGGCCGGCAACGTTGCAGAATGGACATCTTCTTTGTATTATGAAGGAGCCTATAACTTCCAGCATGATATGAATCCTGATATTCGTTATAATGCCAAAAAATCTGATAAACCTCGCGACAAACGTAAAGTAGTTCGTGGTGGATCTTGGAAAGACGTTGGATACTATCTGCGTTGTGGAAGTAGGGCATATGAATACCAGGACACAACAAAATCTTATATAGGATTCCGTTGTGTAATTGACTTACCTCCGGCTTCATCGAAAAAACGTGGTAAATAAAGACGTTCCCAAAACCAATTAACGAGAATACATGCCTGTGCTCAACCGCAGGCACTATTAAACTTTTGTGTAATTAAACTTTAACTATAACTTCCCAGTTTAAACTTTAAATCTTAAATCATGCCTCACAACAAAAGAACCTTTTTGACCTTAATTGATGTATTGGTAAGTGCCGGAGCCGCAGTAATCATCTTTGCAGCATGGGCAAAACTTACTCACCAGTCTTATGCAGATATGATGCTGACGATCGGAATGTGGACAGAGACCGGTATCTTCTTAGTGTACGCACTTATTGAGTGGATCAAACCAAAACATCATGAAGAAGATGACGAACCAGGAGAAAGTGTAATTGAAAATCCATCATTAGTATCGATGGATAAAATGCTTCAGCAGGCTGATATTACCCCGACGAATTTGAAGAAACTGGGAGAAGGATTCCAAAAATTACATGGTACCGTTGGTAACATGAATGATATAGGTGATGTGGTAAAAAACACAGGTGACTTTAGTTCTAAAACAAAAGAAGCAACTGCTGCATTAGGTAGCATGTCAACCGCTTTCACCAATAGCGCGGCTACTATGAGCAGCTTCAACAATGCAGCTGATAGTGCAAAAGGATTCCACGAACAAGTACAGGTATTGACCAAGAACCTGGGTTCTTTAAATACCATTTATGAATTGGAATTGAAAGAAAGCAACAATCACCTGAAGTCGTTGAATTCATTCTATGGTAAGTTGGCTGAAGCTAGCCAAACTATGATGGGAACTGTTGAAGACGCAGCTAAAGCTAAAGAGCAGATCGGTGCACTGGCCAACAACCTGGGCAAACTGAACTCTGTATATGGCAATATGTTGAGCGCAATGCAGGGACGTCAATAATAAGTTTGGAGTTTTTGGTTTTGAGTTCATTGTTGACAGCCATCGGCTACCAGCACTAAACTTTAAGCAAGAAACACTAAGCAGGAAATCAACCAAATCTTAACAATAGTAAATATAAAATATTATGGCTTTACCTAGAGAGCCCCGGCAAAAGATGATCAACATTATGTATTTGGTGTTGACAGCTATCCTGGCGTTGAATGTATCAGCCGAAGTGATAGAAGCCTTTAAAACGGTGGATAAGAGTTTAATAGCGTCGAGCGCTAATATTAAAGCCTCGAACGATGTACTATATAAGTCATTGGCAGATAAATTAAATGACGACAAAACAAAAATTCAAGCCGCAGTGTGGCAGCCGAAGGCTGAGCAGGCAAAAGTAATTTCTGCTGATATTGATACCTACATTGAAGGTCTGAAGTTGGAATTAAAAAAAGGAGCCAACCTGGTCATCAAAGAAAATGGAAAAGAAGATTTTAAGGAGGATAACCTTGACGCTTCTACCCGTTTATTTGAAACACATGGGAAAGGCAATGAATTGAAAGCGAGACTGGAAGACTTTAAAGCCAAGATCCTTAATATCGACCCGAAGATCAAGGCACAATTTGAAAATAATTTTCCTGTGAGTACAGATGGTGTACAGGGAAAAGAGGGTAAAAAAGATTTTACCACAGGGTATTTTCACATGACTCCTACAGTTGCGGCGCTTACGATCTTGAGTAAATTTCAAAACAATATCAAAACCGTAGAAAATCAGGTAGTAAGTTATTGTCATAGCCAAGTAGGCGCTGTTGAGGTTCATATGGATCAGGTTGGTGTATTGGTTGGACAGAGTTCTAACTATTTAATGCCTAACGAGCAATTGACAGTTACTGCAGGGGTGGGCGCATATAGCTCGACAGTTAAATCAAGTATATCAATTAATGGTAGCCCTATAAACCTGGTGGCAGGACAGGGTGAATATAAAACTACTGTTAGCGGCTCGGGTAAACATACAATACAGGTTAGCGGTAGTTTTGTTGGTGAAGATGGAAAATCTGTTCCTATCAGCAAAACTATAGAGTATGTGGTAGGTGTACCAGGTGGTGCAGCCGTGATGCTGGATAAAATGAACGTGTTTTATATCGGCGTGCCTAATCCGGTTACTATTTCATCTGGTACTGGTTGGGATAAAACTACGGTAACCATGACCGGGGGCACCATTACCGGTTCAGGTTCTAATCGTGTTGTTACTGTTTCGGCAATTGGAACAGCAAGTATCAATGTAAATGCTGATGGTAAGTCAAGCAAATTTGATTTTCGTATCAAGCGTATTCCTGATCCGATCATCAAAGTTGGTGCAAGCAGTGGTGGAAGAATGCAGGCAGCTGCATTCAGGGCTCAGCAATTTGTGAGTGCTGTTTTGGAAAACTTTGATTTTGAAGCACACTTTAGTGTAACAGGAGCAACAATATACTTTAACAATCCTGGCGACAGGAACGTTAAGCAGGTGACGTTAAACAGCGGAAGCCTTGCAGGAGCTCAGGCGTATATGAGTCAGTTGGTACCAGGCTCTACCGTTATTTTTGATAATATCAGAGTAGTAGGTCCGGATGGACAAACAAGAACAATCCAAAACCCTCCAGGATTCTCATTATTTTAAGATTTTAAATATCAACTTTATGAAAAAGCGGATTGTAAAATATTTCTTACTGGCATTTTGCTTAGGCTTAATTGCGAATGTTGCTGATGCGCAAAAGAAACCGGCGCGTTCAGTAAAAAAACGCACGGTCCGCAAAAATACCACCAACCAAACAAAAGCCACTGTTAATCCGACAGTAGCGGTTGAGGATACTGTGAAGGCTGTAGTAGCCGCACCGGTATTGGAAGCGAAGAGAAATGACAGCCTGCCGATCAAACAGGTGAAGAAATCATTGCGTCCTGATGAAGCGGTTGAAACAACAGTCTTAAAAGAGCGTACGCCATTGACTTACGAGAATCTGCGAGCCGACGATGCGATGTACAGGCATAAAATATGGCGGGAGATAGATACGAGAGAAAAATTGAACCTGCCATTCCGTTACTCGGCAGATGAAAATAATGGGAACCAACGTTTCATTTCCATATTATTCCAGGCGATACAGGATACCACCAATAATATTACCGTTTTTGATGCCAATATCGACGACAGGTTCACTACACCTATGACAAAGGAAGATATCGTTAAAAGAATGTCTGGAGAAGCCGTCATCGTTCCTATAACAGACTCATTGGGTAACGTGATACGCTATGATACGGTGCACAACGATGTTGTACTGGATTCCTTTTATAAATTCCACCTGAAAGAAGAAGTGATCTTTGATAAAGAAAGTTCACGTCTTTTCTGGAGGATCCTGGGTATAGCACCGGTAATGAATGTTTATACTGCACAGACGCATCAGTTTGTTGGTCAGCAGGAATTATTCTGGGTTTATTATCCTGATATGCGTCCGATCTTTGCAAAGTACGAAGTGTATAATGGCAAGAACTTTGGCGCCCGCATGAGTTGGGAAGAATTGTTTGAAGGCAGGATGTTTTATGGACGTATTGTAAAGAGCACTATTGATAATCCTTACGACAAGTTCATTGACCAGGTTCCAGGCTTAAAAGACAACACTATCCTTCAATTGCTGGAAGGCGAAAATATCAAAGAGAGAATATTCAATTATGAGCAGGATCTCTGGAGTTATTAAGAACAACTGTTAAATACGTTATAAGCCCCCGATATATCGGGGGTTTTTATTTGCCCCAAACTAAAAGCAGGTTTTAAATATAAATGTTGATAATAACCACTAAGTAGTATTGCGAATGCCCATTTCATTGACTACCTTCGTTTCGGTTTTTCATAGGATATTGGATTTTAAAACGGGGCAGGATTTCCATCCAAGCCCCTTTTTTATTTTTAGTCATTTCTATCTTAGCGGAGATCTAAGTTTTAAAATATTCTGTCAATAGTTTCGCTTTTGCTTTTCCTACCAATGCTTCCAATTCTGCGGCTGTTTTGGTTTTGATATTTTTGACAGATTTAAATTCTTTCAAAAGTTGGTCGGCAGTGCCTTTGCCGATGCCTTTGATCTCTTCCAGCTCGTTTTTGAATGTGCCCTTACTTCTGCGGTTGCGATGAAACGTAATGCCAAAGCGATGCACTTCATCACGTATTCGCCGTATCAGTTTCAGGCTCTCACTGTTCCAGGGTAATTTGATGGATTCAGTATCCCCGGGAAAAAATATCTCTTCTTCATTTTTTGCTAAGCCAACAACGGTCATCTTATCCTGCAGGTCGAGTGCAATAATGCTTTGCATTGCTGCACTCAATTGCCCCTTGCCGCCGTCGATGATCACTAGTTGAGGTAGGGATTTGTTTTCATCTACGAAGCGCTTGTACTGCCGGTAAACCACTTCCTTCATGGTGGCAAAATCGTTGATGCCCTCCACGGTTTTTACGTTAAAGCGCCGGTAATCTGCCTTGCTTGGCTGCCCGTTCTTAAAACAAACTTCGGCAGACACGGGATAGCTGCCCTGGAAGTTGGAATTGTCGAAACATTCTATATGATAAGGTACAGCCGGTAAGTGCAGATCTTTCTGCAACTGTATCAATACTTTTGTTTTTTCATCATCCGTGCTGTCTTCCAAATTCAGCATTTTCTTTTTCTTCAGTTCTTCACGGAAATAATTCACGTTCTTTTCTGAAAGCGTAAGCAATTGTTTTTTATCGCCACCTTTCGGAACGGTAATGATTGTCCCTTCTTCCGGAAAATCTATTTCAAACGGCACAATGATCTCATTTGCCTCGCTGTTAAATGTTGATCTTAACCTTGCTGCAGCAAAGCCCAATATTTCTGCCGCCGTCTCTTCCAATTTCTTTTCCAGCAGGATCGTTTTTGTTTGCACAACGGCCCCATCGGTAACCGCCAGGTAATTCACATAAGCGATATTGCCGTCTTCTAAAATGGTAAACACATCTACAGTACCCGTTTTGGTATTCACCACCGTTGATTTGGATTGATATACCTGCAAGTGTTCGATCTTCTTTTGGACCAGGGCCGCCTTTTCAAATTCCATTTTTTGAACATGCTGTTGCATTTCATTTTTGAAATGCTGGATAACGGGCGACATTTTTCCCTTCAGGATGTTGACGAGCTGCTGCAGCTCCTCATTGTAGTCTTCGGCAGACTGTAACCCCTCGCAAGGGCCTTTGCAATTGCCTAAATGATATTCAAGGCATACTTTGAATTTACCTTTGCTGATATTATTTTCTGTAAGATTTAGCTTGCAGGTGCGCAACTGAACGGTCTGCCGGATAAATGTCAGCAACTCCCTCACTTTCGCCACAGAAGTATATGGCCCCAGGTATTGCGAGCCATCATTTATCCTGCGCCTTGTAAAGAAGACCCGGGGAAATGGCTCTTTCTTGATAACGATATAGGGGTAGCTTTTATCATCTTTAAGATTGATATTGAATTTTGGCTGAAACTCTTTGATCAATGTGTTCTCCAGTAAAAAAGCATCCTGTTCACTGTTCACAATAGTGAACTCGATGTGATGTATGCGCTGAACCAGCTCATGGGTTTTGTAGGTAGTGAACGTTTTTGAAAAATAGGAGCTGACCCTTTTGCGCAGATGTTTTGCTTTACCAACATACAGTAAATCATTTGCCGCGTTGAAATATTTATAGATCCCCGGTTGAGTGGGGATCGTGTTCGCTATAGCAGAAAATTCTTGTTGTGTCATTTATCAAAAATCCCATGTAATTTTTACTTCTTTTTCAACTACCGATGTACCATCGGGTTTAGTGATGATGTCAACGATCTTGCACCATTTGTCGCCTTGCCAGGTCAATTGTTTTGTCTTTCCATCGCCGTCGTTTTTCAACAAATAAACCCTTCTTATCTTTTCGGTTGTCGGGTCCATATACACATCCCAATGCAGCAGCTTTACCGAATCGGGAGTCGTGGCTTTCGGCTCATACGTAAAGGTAAATGCATCGATGGTTTGGTCCATGAAACTGGATTCTTTAAACAAAGATGTAAGGTTTGTAGAATCGATCTCAGGATGAAGAAAATCATCGAAAGCCTGGGGCAGCTCTTCCACCTTTAGCCAGGAAGAATCTGTGTGATCATTGATCGTAACGTATTTTATAGGATTGACCTGCCTATTGATGATCTCTTTTATCTGTCCCCTTATGTAGTTTGTGACCGGGAAAAAACTCTGATGCGTAGTATCCTCCTGCTTCGGCAGAGACTCTACTTTCTTTTCAGAAGAACTGTGGCATGACTGTAACAGCAAACCTGCGAGAGCTAATCCTATGATGATTTTCATCCTTCAAAATTAAATGGAATGGCCGGTAAAACAAAACTGCAATACAGGCCGTGCAAGAGTTTATGATTTTTTTATAATTGCAATAAAAAACGCAACAACCGTATTGGATTGTTGCGTTTCAAATATCTTATGCGGGACTAAAAATGCTTGACCAAACCTACTTTGAGGCCTACATTATATAAGTTCTCGTTGTTAGTATATTGCTTGGTATAGGTAGAGAACAACTGGTAACGGAATTGCGGCCCTACCTGTAAATTAAATCCCTTCATTTTGTAACTGAGATAGGATTCAACGCCAGCATTCATATTCCATTTTCTCAATAATGAAGCATCAGATACATAACTGCTGTAATCGGAAGAGATAAAATTCGTCATCCCCCCAAAAACAAAGCTCGGCTGAATAGAAGCACCTGCATGCCATTCCATCTTGCTATTGCCGGCTATTTTCACTGCAAGGCCAACAGGAACCGATATCTGGTAAGTGGTGTTATGTATTGTAACAGGCTGTAACCCCGATGAATTGGCTAGCGTAGATGTTCTTGCCGTCAGGTAGGGAAGCCCGGTGTTGGGATCATTTAACAGTAAAGTAGTGGCGATGGGGTGATTGGTTTGATCAGCATTGATGCCATAACTGGTATAGTTCACCTGAACACCCGTTTTCACCCGCAGATTTTTTGCAACTGAGTAAGCCAGGTCAAAACCCGCTTCCAGGTTCAGTGAAGGCTTTTGACTCACCGTGCGGTTGTTGGAGCTACCACTTGGCGCTGCATAGGATTGGGCGGCCGCTGGGTTGTTGATATTGCTGCTCATATTGCGATAACCCACGCTAGGCGTGACATATAATTCCATTGCAACACGGTCCTTCCATTTTTTGCGCTGCGCTTTGTTATGTAATGCATAATCTTCCATCCAGGCCTTCTGATCGTTGGGATCAGGATTTTTATTGGAAACAGCGAGGTTGGCTTTTGCTGCAGTTTTTTCATCCGTAACTGTAACTTTATTTTCGTCCTGCGTTTTTACAGAGCTGGTTGAAGTTGTAGCGATCGTATTTTGCAAATTGGCAGCATTGATGCCCGTTATATTTTCATCCTTGATCGTGTTGCCATCTTTAAGTGAAGAAGTGGCATTCGTATTCCTGCCGTCTTTTTGTTTGTTCAATCCATTGACATCTGCAAACAACTGATTTGATTTGATATAATAATCCATCGACTCAGCCTGGTTATTCCTGCCTGAATTATTTTGAGAATTATTTTGAGAAGTATTTCTTTCGTTCAAATAAGTAGCGGGATCATTGCTATTTGCTAACGTAGTTCCCCCGGTTCCGGAATTGATATCGGCTGCAGTGGTATTACCATCATTGCCAGATCCCGATACCTGCGCGGCATTAAGTCCGTTTTCAACTGCAGGAATGCCCGTTGATGCCAGGTTGTTTTGTTGAGAATTCCTGTTGTCGTTCCTGGGTGAATGTTGTGTTGAAGCGATCTTGTTTTTGCTCGCAGCATTCTGTGCATCGGAAGCATTAGCTATTGATGTCTTGATCGAATTATCATTTGTATTGAGAGAACCAATAAGCAGCAATGCGATGACCAGCATCATGCTCATGGCTATAGAAGGCCATTTGCGGCCTGGATGTAAGTCGTTGTAGATGCTGTGCCAAACCCGTTTAGAAGGATACATCCTGAATTCATCCGACTTCTCCTTCAACAGTCGCTCGAAGTTATCCGTATAAAATTTCTTCTCCATGTTTCACAAAAAGCATTTAGTAATTGGTATTTCAAGAATCGGATTTAATTAATAAGATCACCTCGGAACGGCAGCAAGTAATGGAGCTTTTTCCCTTGGTTTCTGAATGATTTTTTTCCTGATCAGTATCTCTTCGAGCATTGCTTTTGCCCTTGTGTACTGGCTACGACTGGTGCTTTCTTCAATGTCCAATAGATTTGCGATCTCTTTGTGAGAAAATCCTTCTATGGCATAGAGGTTAAGAACAGTTCTGTAGCCCATGGGCAAAATGCGAATACATTCTACCACTTGTTTCGCCTGCATGATGGAAGGGATCATATCCTCTTTTACATGAAGGCTGGTGGCGTGAATAATATCTACGCTATCTGAGAATTTCTTATTTTTCTTGAGAACATTGATACAGGTGTGAACTACTATTCTTCTTATCCATCCCTCAAGTGCTCCCTCATTCCTGTACTGATGCATTTGCGTGAATACTTTGATAAAACCTTCTTGCAACATATCCTCAGCATCTTCTCTATTCTTTGCAAAACGGTAGCATACCCCCAGCATTCTTGGGCTAAAACGATTATACAATGCCTCCTGGGCGGCCGCATTATTGCGCAGACATCCGGCTAGCATTAGCTCTTCTGTCATAGTTTGTGCTTGGTTTACCCTATAAATATAGACAAATTACTTTGAAAATTGCTGCATGTCTGGATAAAAATAACATGAGAATGAGCCACGGCGGAGATCACCGGCCGTTTATGCGATAAATGTTGAATATCAAATACTTATGCCTCGTTTTGAACGCCTAGTTCTTCCTTATCAGGCTGTCGGGCGGGTAATTAGCTTTGATACTGTCTCTTACGGCATCTGCCCAGTTGGCGATCGCCAACTTTTGCTGGTCACTTAGCTTTGCGTCTTTGTGTATCCATAAATAGGAGGAAATAGGCATCGCATTTTTTTTGACCAGCTCATTGATATCTTCCATCCTTTTATATTGTTTCCTGATCCGATAAGATAAAAATTCATCGAAATTCAGGTCTTTTTTACCGTCGTTGATATGGCCGTCCATCCACCAGCGCACCGGTTGTATCTCTGCATACCAGGGATAAACTGTGTTGTTGCTGTGACAATCATAGCAGCTCGTTTTTAAGATCGTCTTTACATCCTCCGGCATCGGGTATTTATTGTTGATGTCGTTGGCGAATGGGCCCGTTGCTTTATTTTTCGCGGGCCTGTAAAATTGGATAGCGACGAAGAGGAACAATAAAACAAAGAAGGTCCACTTGAGGATTTTTTTTATCATGATGGTGGTTTTATGATTTATTAAATTGAGCAAGAATATTTCCGGTCATTTCTTCAGGAACGGGCAATCCCATCCTGGTGAGTATTGTTGGAGCCAGGTCTCCCAACTTTCCTGCACTAACGGTTCCCTTCCATTCGTTGTCAATAATAAAAAATGGAACAAGGTTCAAGGTGTGTGCGGTATTGGGCGTTCCATCTTCATTGATCTCGTAATCGGCGTTGCCATGATCAGCGGTAAGGAAGATGGTATAATCTTTTTCCAATGCGGCAGTAACCACTTTGTCAACGCATTGGTCAACTGTTTCTACAGCTTTTATCACAGCATCCCAAACGCCTGTATGCCCCACCATGTCTGCATTTGCGAAGTTCAGGCAAATGAAGTCGGGGGTGTTTTCGGCTATTTCTTTTACGATGGCATCAGTTACTCCGTAAGCACTCATCTCCGGTTGCAGATCATAGGTGGCCACTTTAGGCGAAGGGATCATTATTCTTTTTTCTCCATCAAAAGGAACTTCCCTTCCGCCACTGAAAAAGAAAGTAACATGCGGATATTTTTCTGTTTCGGCTATGCGTACCTGGGTCTTGTTGTTTTGTTGCAAGATCTCGCCAAGTGTATTTTTCAGATCATCATTTTTGAAGATCACTTTCACGTTCTTATAGCTGTGATCAAACTCGTTCATGGTAACGTAGTACAGCGGCAAAGGCTTCATCCCAAAGTCTGGCATCTCCGTTTGAGTCAGCACTTGTGTGATCTCACGACAACGATCGGTCCTGAAATTAAAACAGATCGCCACATCGCCTTCTTTAATGGTGGTGTTTTCCAAAGAAGCATTGATGATGGGTTTAATGAACTCATCCGTTACACCAGCTGCATAGGAATCCTTAACTGCTTCCAAAACGTTTTCTGCTTTCACGCCTGTTCCATTTACCAGCGCGTCATAAGCAAGCTTCACCCGCTCCCATCGTTTATCTCTATCCATGGCATAATAGCGACCCGTTACGCTGGCAATAGCGCCGACGGTTGTTTGTAAATGCTTTTGCAGATCGGTCAAAAAACCCAGGCCGCTTTTGGGGTCAGTGTCCCTGCCATCAGTGAAGGCGTGCACCAGTACATTTTTTAACCCTTCGCTGGCACAAAGACTAATTATTGCTTTAAGGTGATCGATATGAGAATGTACACCGCCATTGCTGACCAGGCCCAGTAAATGCAGTGGTTTATTGTTTTGTTTGGCTGCTCGTATTGCTCCCAGTAAGATCTCATTTTTGGCAAATTCACCGGTTCTGATCGCTACATTAATGCGTTGCAATTCCTGGTAAACGACCCTGCCGGCACCCAGGTTGAGGTGCCCCACTTCGCTATTGCCCATCTGGCCGTCTGGGAGCCCAACTGCTTCGCCGCAGGTAACCAGTGTAGTATTAGGATATTTTGAATACAGCGAGCTCACAAAAGGCGTGTTGGCGTGCTGAATGGCATCGCTGTTTTTTACCTTTCCAAGTCCCCACCCGTCCATGATGATCAATATGACTTTTTTCATTTTCATAGTAAATATTGATTTTTTACCGATATAATGCTCTTTTCTTTGACAAAATGCTTGTTTTGGTTGATGATAACGCGAATTTCAAGCCGAAAATTCCCATAAGTAAAACTAAAATATTTGCAGCTAAATGAGGCGGAATCCTGTCCAATATTGTTTAAACACCCCGTACCATCGCAATTTAACGTAGCTTGGCACGTTTTTGGTAAAATTTACATTGATTTAAAACTCAACCATGAAACGGTTTCTTACAGTGATCGCATCAGGTATCCTACTCAGCTCATTTACTTTGTTTTCAAGTCTTGACGACGTGGTAAGCGCAATGAAGTCGGGCAATACCAGCCAGATCATAAAATATTTTGATAACACCATTGAAATAACCATGCCTGATAAAAGCAATAGCTACAGCAAGAGCCAGGCAGAATTGGTACTAAAAGATTTTTTCAGTACCAATCCCGTAAAGTCGTTTGAAGTGGTACACAAGGGCGAGAACGCAGGATCGCAGTATTGCATCGGTACGCTGGTGACAAAAAGCGGCTCTTTCCGCACAACTATTTTTATGAAACAAAAAGGCGACAGGTTATTATTGCAGGAGTTGAGGTTTGAGAATATGTAAACCCCTCCGCCCCCTGAAGGGGGAACCGAACGAAGCGAATAAAACACGATATCTTATTTTATAAAGATCATGAAGGCCTCATTAGTTTGAGGTCTTTTCCTTTTCCCTTAACCCAGATTCTTTTTACTGGTTTATATTTGTTGTCATGAATTACGAAGAGCAATTGGAACAACTTATCAGCAACGCATTGGCCGAAGATATCGGTGATGGCGATCATTCCACCCTGGCATCCATATCGCCTGGCGCAAATGGCAAAGCGATTTTAAAAATAAAGGAAGAAGGAATATTGGCGGGAATGGAAGTTGCCCGGAAAATATTCACGCACATGGAGCCGGGGGCCGTTTTCAAAGCATATAAAAAAGATGGCGATGCGATGAAGAAAGGAGAGCTCGCATTTGAAGTGGAAGCCAAAGTGCATACGATCCTTCAGTGCGAACGGTTGGTGCTGAACTGTATGCAGCGTATGAGCGGCATCGCTACCTTAACCAGGAAATATGTAGAAGAGTTGGAAGGTTACCACACCCGTTTGCTGGACACAAGGAAGACAACACCGAATTTCCGCCTGCTGGAAAAAGAAGCCGTACGCATTGGCGGCGGCGTCAATCATCGTTTTGGATTGTATGATATGATCATGTTGAAGGATAACCATATCGATTATTGCGGAGGAATAGAAAATGCGATCAACAAAGCATGGAATTATGTGCAGGCGAAAAAGCCCGGTTTAAAAATAGAAGTGGAGACAAGAAGTATTGACGATGTGAAGAAAGTAATGGCTATTGGGAAGGTCGATCGTATCCTGCTGGATAATTTTGAACCAGCACAAATAGTTGAAGCGCTGAAACTCATCCAGGGCAAATACGAAACAGAAGCCAGCGGCGGCATCAATTTGGCCAATATCGAAGACTATGCCGAAACTGGTGTTGATTTTATTTCCAGCGGTGCCATCATTCACCAGGCCAGGAGCCTCGACCTGAGCTTGAAAGCCGTGATCATTTAAATCTTGTTATGTCGAAGAAGAGATCAAATCCAGGCGGGTTAGTTTATTCAACTGATCCCAATTTTAAACTACCACAAGAAGATGCTGCAGAAGAACAAACCATCTCTCCTGCACAGCAAAAAATAAAGGTCAGACTCGATACAAAAAATCGTGCTGGCAAAGCCGTTACATTGGTGGAAGGTTTTGTTGGAACAAATGCCGACAAAGAAGAGCTGGGTAAAAAATTAAAAACCTTTTGTGGAACCGGTGGATCGGTGAAAGACGGCGAGATCATTGTGCAGGGAGATAATCGGGATAAGGTATTGCAGTGGTTGCAGAAGAATGGTTATTCCGCAGCAAAAAAAATCTAGCGATAAATTTTCCCACAAAGGCACAAAGACCACAAAGTTTTTCTTGGTGGTCTTTGTGCCTTTGTGGGATATAAATTATTTATTGATTTCCCCATTAAACACGTAACTCAACGCCCCACTCGGACATTTATTCACCTGTTCAATGATCGCTTTTGTATCAGCCTGGCTAACATCGATCCATGGTTTTCTTCGCGGATCGAAAACGCCAGGCAATCCTTTAAAACATATTCCTGAATGAATGCAAAGGGCTGGTTTCCATACAACCGTTACTTCGCCATTGCTGTAATGATGTGTGTCTATTGGCATGTAGTAATTTTTTTAACGAAAGCCGTGATGTAATTTACACGAAAACGTGATTTTTATTGCTACTTTTACGTCAAATTCACAGCATGATCTCTAAAATATCAGAAGGTATTACCATTAGCGTGGAGACATACTATCAGCCTGATTATAGCAATCCTGTCAATAGTGAATACATGTTCGCCTACCGCATTACTATCGAAAACAACAATGTTTTTCCTGTTAAATTATTGAGAAGGCATTGGCATATCTACGATAGCAATGGAAGCTTGCGTGAGGTTGAAGGAGAAGGCGTTGTGGGTGTGCAGCCCCAGATCAATCCGGGAGAATCATATCAATACGTGAGCGGATGCAACCTGCGCACAGAAATAGGTAAGATGTACGGCACTTACTTAATGGAGAATATAAATAACAATAAAACATTCGATGTGGCCATTCCAGCATTTGAAATGACCGCGCCTTTTAAGCACAATTAATATCGTTTTTTGTAATCGTTTCAGCGTATCTTTAAACTCAACCTTACTAGAGTTATGTCAAAAATTACTTTCTCCAATCGTAACAACGATTTTTATCAAAGTGTGAAAGCATCTGTCGATGAGTATTTTGAGCAAAAGAAGATAAAAAGGACTGGCGATTGGCGCTTGTTTAGCAAAACCATTATTTTAGTTAGTGCAGCGATCGCGATGTATTGCTTGCTTATGTTTGTGAACCTGGATGCATGGGCAGCATTGCTCATTTGCGGGGTACTCGGTTTTACATTTGCCAGTATAGGTTTTAGCGTGATGCACGACGCGAACCACGGTAGTTATTCCTCAAAACCTTTATTGAACGATGCGCTGGGGTTAAGTGCCAACGCGATGGGCGCAAGTTCTTTTTTCTGGAAACAAAAACACAATATCATTCATCATACTTATACCAATGTAGATGGTATTGATGACGATATCGCCAAGAGCCCGATCATACGCCAGTGCGAATCGCAGAAATGGGTGCCGGCACATAAAATTCAGCACCTGTATTTGCTTCCGATCTATGCAATGTCCTCCATCTTCTGGCTCTTCTTCATGGATTTTACAAAGTACTTCACAAGAAAGATATATACTACCGATGCGTGGAAAATGAATACGAAGAATCATATCATCTTCTGGGTAACCAAGGCTTTGTATTTTACTTTTTATATCGTTCTACCAATAATGGTTTGGGGCTTTTTACCATGGCTTGCCGGATTTTTTGTGTTGAATGCTGCGATGGGATTAACCCTGTCATTGGTATTTCAACTGGCGCATGTGGTAGAGAATACAGAATTTGAACACGTGCCTTTGGATGAAACGAAACATATTGAAACCGCCTGGGCCGAGCACCAGATCAGAACTACCGCCAATTTTGCCATGGGCAATAAAGTGATCTCCTGGTTTGTGGGCGGACTGAATTATCAAATAGAACATCATCTTTTCCCTCGCGTAAGCCATGTACACTATCCAGCGATCAGTAAGATCGTTATGGCAAAATGCGTAGAGTTCAATCTTCCTTATAATCAATACCCAACCATGTTTGAGGCATTAGCGTCACATTTCAGGGTGATGAGGGATCTGGGAAGAAAGCCGGCGGTGGTGGTAGAGCAGGTGATTGCGGCGTAGTGTTTTGCCCCCATCCCCTGAAGGGGAGTTATTCAACCACTCTAAATAAAATAAAAAGCTTGAAACTCGGAGCTTTGGTTTTACGGTTTATACTTCGCTTCAGAAAATATCGTCTCTGCATCAGTACTCATCAATTGCTTCAACGTCAATTTTGGATTCTTCTGCATGTACTTCTTTACGATCTGCCATCCGGCAAAGGCGCCAATATTGCCCGGAGCAGATTCTCCTAATTCCTGGGTTTTCGGACTATCACCGATATAATTCTTGATGACGTTATTATCGATCGTTTGTAAAAAATTGTTTTGTACAAAAAGATCCCATACTGCTCTTTCATGCGCATAAGTGTCGGCCAATTGTTGTTTGCTGTAGCCGATCAATTTATATTCTTCGGTGTAAGGCAAAAGCTTCGCCATAAGATATAATCGTTTTCCTTTCTCCACCATTTGCTGTACCAACGGCTTGTCTTCCATATTTTCGGGATACATATCCAGCACAATATTCTTCATGCTGTTAACGGCGATGTAATCCGGCTCAAAACGATTGGTAATGTATTCAGGATAGGTTTCCTGCACCAATGCCGACTGATACAGCGAATAATTTTTACCAAGATGTTGATGAAGCCCAATGATGATCGCGTCGTCGGTCAATATATCACCAAAGCCATCCACAGGACCGATATACGTGATGATCTTGTTCGGTGCTTTGTACTCGGGAAAATAATATTTCAGGAATTGGAGTCCTTGTTTGATATCCTTTTCATAAGGAGAAAAATCTTTGAAAACGATCTGCGCAGTATCGTACAAACTTTTGTAGGCATGAACAAATCCACGCACATAACCTGCAATGCTATCGGCCGACCATTTGGGATCGCAGTTCAATATCGTAGTAAGAAAATTCTCTCCGAAAGAAGGATATTTCGCCTGCAGTTGATCTAATTGCGCCGGGTAATTAGCTGTATCCAATGAAAACAGGTCCTTTTCAAAATGCTGGGTAGTTAGACCCACCTTGATGGAAGACACATCGGGGATCTTATCTCCGCTGCTGCAGGATGTAAAAAGAACTGCCAGGAAAAGGAAAGCCAATATTGATCTCATGGAATAAAATGCTTTTGAATGATTTAACTTTGCAAAGAAAAAGAATAATTCCCAACCGTAAAGTTAAAGGTGGGTCTTATTGTCATGCTGATGCGAACTTGGTTTAGGGAAGTTTAGAAGGTTTAGAAAGTTTAGTGGCTAAACCCGCTAAACTTTCTAAACCTTCTAAACCAGACCTTAATTGCTCAGCATCAAAAAAGAGTTTTTCGTTCGTCTGAATCAAAATGCATATGAAGATATTCCTTGCACAGCAAAACTACCAGATCGGAAATTTCGAAAGCAATACAAAGAAGATCGTGGAGGCTATTGAAACAGCCAAACTGCAGGGCGGCGATCTTATCGTATTCAGCGAGCTAAGCGTTTGTGGTTATGCGCCCCGCGACTTCCTGGAATTCGATGACTTCATTAAAAAATGTTACGCCGCTATTGATGTAATAAAACAACACGCCGATACGATCGGGGTATTGGTGGGAGCGCCGGATAGAAACCCTATTCGGGAAGGCAAGGACCTTTTTAATGCAGCTTATTTATTGTACGAGAAAGAGGTGAAGGCTGTTGTGCACAAGACCTGTTTGCCCAACTACGATGTGTTTGATGAATACCGCTATTTCGAGCCGTCGTATGAATGGCAGGTGTTGGAATTCAAGGGAAAGCGATTGGCGGTCACCATTTGTGAAGATATCTGGAACCTCGGCGACAACCCGATGTACCGCATCTGCCCAATGGACATGCTGATGCAGCAAAGCCCCGAGTTGATGATCAACCTTTCCGCATCTCCTTTTGATTATACCCATGATGAGGATCGAAAGGCGACGATCAAGGCCAATGTTTCAAAATATAAATTGCCGCTGTTTTACTGCAACTGCGTGGGAAGCCAAACGGAAGTGGTATTCGATGGCGCTTCGCTGGTATTTGATGCTGCCGCCAATTTGTGCGGACAAATGCCAAAGTTTCGGGAAGCCCTGCAATCTTTTATAGTAAATGATGACGGCACTATTGATGGATCCATCATTGAACCCGCCGAACACGTGACCGATAAATTGCTCGACCCCATACAGTTTGAAGAGAACCTCAATATCGCACAAGTGTATGATGCCATCGTGATGGGTATCAGGGATTATTTCTCGAAGATGGGTTTCAGCAAAGCGATATTGGGCAGTAGTGGTGGTATTGACAGCGCCGTTACACTGGTGCTGGCCTGTGATGCCTTGGGCAAAGAAAATGTAAGAGCGGTGTTGATGCCTTCTGGTTATTCAACCTCGCATTCAGTTGATGATGCCAAACAGCTGAGCGAGAACTTAGGCAATCCATACGATATCGTGCCGATCAATAATATTTATGATAGTTTTCTTGAAGAGTTGAAACCGATATTCAACGATCTGCCATTTGGTATCGCCGAAGAAAATATTCAAAGTCGCACGAGAGGAAACTTACTGATGGCTATCGCCAATAAATTCGGATACATCTTACTCAACACATCCAACAAAAGCGAACTCGCCACAGGTTACGGCACATTGTATGGCGATATGGCTGGCGGACTTTCGGTGTTGGGCGACTGTTATAAAATGCAGGTTTATGCTTTGGCCCGATATATCAACAAGATCAATGATTCGGCAGTTGATGGCAGCTCTCTTATCCCGGAGAATATCATCAAAAAGGCACCCAGTGCGGAACTCAGGCCCGGACAAAAAGATTCGGATTCATTGCCCGACTATGCGGTGATGGATAAAATATTGTACCAATACATTGAAAGAACCCAGGGGCCGAACGAGATAAAGATGCAGGGATTTGACGCTGGCCTGGTTGATCGCATTTTAAAAATAGTAAACATCAACGAATACAAAAGGAATCAATTTTGCCCCATCATTCGCATATCGCCCAAAGCATTTGGTGTAGGAAGAAGACTACCAATTGTTGCAAAATATCTCAGCTAGTTAATCTGCGAAATCAGCGTACTGAGCGAAGCTGAAGTGTCGCTTAATCAGCGATTCATTTCTTATTCAATATCTCCCGCAATTCCTTATTTTCTCTCTTCAGTCTTTGCAACTGGAAATAAAAGATGATCGATACTATAGGAAAAAGAAGTACAAAAAGGCCATACAGTACAACAATAAGCCATTCGCTTCCACCAGGCATTGAAAGCAGGAAAATTATATTGCTCATAAAACATGATTTAAATAATCTGCGGAATCATCGCTTAATCGGCGATCTATATCCTCTCCACCACAACAGCGGTTCCATAAGCAAGAACCTCATTGATCCCCGCCATCACTTCATTTGCATCGTAGCGCATATTAATGATCGCGTTGGCGCCACGTTCATTGGCGTGCTGTAACATTAATTGATAGGCTTCTTCCCTCGTCTTTTCGCACAATTCCACGTAAATACTGATCTTGCCGCCAAACATGGCCTGGAAACCGCCGCCGATATTTCCCAGCAGGCTTCGGCTACGAACGGTGATGCCACGTACGAGTCCAAGGTGTTTGGTGATACGATATCCTTCAAGACTGTTGGCTGTAGTGATGAGTTGTTGGTCGATCATTTTTAAAAGTTTTGATTAAAATTAAGGTGTTATATCTTTAAGATGATAAAAAATTAGGCACAATGCGTTCCGATGGAACGCCGAGGAGCTATTCAACCAATTTTACCCACGAAATGTTCCTAACGGAACAAGGAAAACTTCAAGAATGTTCCGTTAGGAATCCCGCATTATGCGGGATGGGTAGGTTATTTTAACAAAGAATTTCTCCGCTCATCATTGCGGCAAAATTTTTGTTGAAGCATAGTTCGTAATTTGTGCAGGCTCTTTTAAAACAAATACATAACATAATCTTCTCCATAATCAGTTCCCCCTTTAGGGGGCGGAGGGGGCAAAACCAACAATATGGGTCAAACATCTGAAGACATTCGTTTGCTGAATGAAAAAATAAATCATGCAGCCGGTTTTACTACCCGTATCAACGATGAACTGGGAAAAGTGATCGTTGGACAACAAGGCATGATCGAGCGCTTGCTGATCGGATTGTTAAGCAATGGCCATATCCTGCTGGAAGGGGTGCCCGGACTGGCAAAGACATTGGCAATAAAATCGCTGGCGCAAACTGTGCATGCCAATTTCAGTCGCATACAATTTACGCCCGACCTGTTGCCCGCCGACGTAGTGGGAACGATGATCTACAACCAGGCAAGAAATGAATTCATGGTGCGCAAGGGACCGATCTTCTCCAACTTCATTCTTGCTGATGAGATCAACCGTGCGCCGGCGAAAGTGCAAAGCGCCTTATTGGAAGCGATGCAGGAGCGGCAGGTAACCATCGGTGACACAACGTATAAATTAGAAGAGCCCTTCCTGGTATTGGCCACGCAAAACCCCATCGAACAGGAAGGTACTTATCCTTTACCGGAAGCGCAGGTGGACAGGTTCATGCTCAAAGTGGTGGTAGATTATCCCAGCAAAACAGAAGAGCAGCTGATCATCCGTCAAAATACGCTGGGCTTGAGTTTTCCCCCGATCAATGCTGTTGCTTCCACGAGTGAGATCTTGACCGCCAAAGAATTGGTGCGACAAGTTTATCTCGACGAAAAAGTGGAGAACTATATTTTGGATATTGTGTTTGCAACACGTTTCCCCGACAAATACAATCTTCCCAAACTAAAGCCTTTAATAAGCTTCGGAGGATCGCCAAGGGCGAGCATCAACCTTGCGCTTGCGGCAAAAGCCTATGCATTTTTAAACAAGAGGGGCTATGTTATTCCCGAAGATGTGAGAAGTATTTGTAAAGATGTGCTGCGCCATCGTATCGGGTTAACTTATGAAGCAGAAGCAGAAAGCGTAAATGTTGAACAGATCATAAATGAAATTTTGAGAGTGGTTAACGTACCATAACAAATGCTGACAACAGAAGAAATATTAAGAAAGGTTCGCGAGCTTGAAATTAAAAGCAAGAAGATCACCACGCATTTATTTACGGGTGAGTATCATTCTGCTTTTAAAGGAAAGGGTATGAGCTTTAGAGAAGTGCGGGAGTACTATGCAGGTGATGACGTGCGCTTTATCGATTGGAACGTGAGTGCCAGATTCAGTCATCCTTTTACAAAGGTATTTGAGGAGGAAAGAGAACTGACCTTGATGCTGCTGATCGATACCAGCGCCAGCAATATGTTCGGAACGGTTGCCAGGCAAAAAAAGGAACTCATCACGGAAATAGCTGCTGTACTGGCTTTTAGCGCCGTGAGCAACAATGATAAAGTGGGTGTAATCTTTTTCAGCGACAAGATGGAAAAATTCATCGCCCCAAAAAAAGGCAGGCAACACGCTTTGTATATCGTAAGGGAATTATTGACTGTTGAGCCCAAGGGTAAGGGCACGCATATGGACGATGCGATAAAATTTTTCAGCCGGTCGGTCAAGCAACGTAGTATCGCTTTTTTATTGAGTGATTTCTTAACAACCGGGTACGACGATGACCTGAAAGTGATCGGCAACAAACACGACGTTATCGGCATCAGGGTATATGATAAAATGGATATGCAATTGCCTGAAGCTGGTTTGCTACAGGTGCAGGAAGCAGAGAGTACCAAGACAAAATGGATCGACAGCAGCGATGCAATGGTTCGTTACAATTATCAACAGCATTTTTTACAACAAAGCGAAACCTGCAAAAATTATTTCAGAAAAGCAGGGGCCGAACTGTTGCACGTACGCACAGATGAAGATTATGTAAAGATCCTGCAGCAGTTTTTTATCAAACGCAATTAATGGAGTTAATCAAGATAAATATCAGGCGCTATTGCCTATTGCTTATTGCTTATTGCCTATTTCCTATAGCGTCTTTTTCTCAATCCCCTTCTGTTCAAACGATCGCCGATAAAAACAATATTCTTATTGGTGAACAGGTGAAGGTTACTGTAAAAGCAAGTTTTCGACCGGGGGTGTTTACTGTTCATTGGCTTACCTTACCCGATTCTATTCCGCATTTTGAAGTGGTTGATCCTGGCAAAGCAGATACCACAACCTATAAAGACGATTCAAAAGCGATCGAGCAAACGATCACCTTCACCAGCTTCGATTCTGGCAAATGGACAATCCCCGCATTCCAGATCAATTTCGATCCACTGGTAGATGATACCACACTCAATCTAACCACTGATCCAGTGCCGGTTAATGTTATGTATTCTCCACCCGATAGTACCAATGAGCTCCGGGATATCAAGCCGGTCATGGACGTGACGATCCCGGATTATACCTGGTATTATGTTGCAGGTGGAATTTTATTATTGTGCATCATTGGATATTTTACCTGGAGATATTTAAAGAACAAAAAGCAGAAACCTGCAGCAGTATTCGCATCCAAACTTTCCCCCTATGATGAAGCGATGCAGGAATTGAAAAAGTTGGATCAATATAATTTGCAGGACGCTGCGGAGATAAAGGCCTACCATAGCAGGCTGTCGGAAATATTTAAAAGATATATCAGCAGAAAGGAAAATAAAGATCTCGATGGCCGCACAACCAGTGAGCTGCTGATACAAATGAAAGACGATCTTTCTAAAGAAAACATCTCAGCACTCGCTACCGCATTGCGTTGCAGCGATGCTGTAAAATTTGCCAAATACCTGCCAACCATGATCGAATCAGCAGAAAGCAAAGACAAAATAAAAGAGACAATAAATTTGATCGAACAAAAAACCCGTCCGACCGACTCATCCGGGCGGGCACTAAACTCAAAACCATAAATAAAACTTGTTCTTCGACTACTTCAATGATATAACCTTTACCCAACCATGGCTCTTCAGCCTCTTCGTGCTGATACCCGTACTTATTGTTTGGTACGTGGCAAAGAACAACAAACAGCAAGGCGCCATAATGATATCCGACGCATCGGCAAGTGGTCTATCTTCCTGGAAAACAGCATTACGCCACCTACCATTTGTGTTGCGCCTTCTTGCGATATCGGCGTTGATACTTGCATTGGCAAGACCGCAAAATGTTTTTGAAGAACAAAATGCAGAAGGAGAGGGAGTGGACATTATTCTTTGCATTGACGTGAGCGGAAGCATGACTGCGCAGGATTTTACGCCCAACCGCCTCGAGGCCGCAAAGAATGTTGCGATAGATTTTGTGAACAAACGCCTCACTGATCGAATTGGCATTGTTATTTTTTCGGGAGAAAGTTTTACCCAATGCCCGCTCACTACTGACCACGATGTATTGATAACTGCTATAAAAAATATCCACAACGGTTTGTTGGAAGATGGTACCGCTATTGGCTCCGGACTTGGCACCAGCGTTGACAGGTTGCGCACTAGCAAATCAAAAAGCAAGGTGGTTATTTTATTGACCGATGGAGAAAACAATGGCGGACTCATCGATCCCAAAACAGCAAAAGAGATCGCAAAAGCATTTAGCATAAAAGTATATACCATCGGTGTTGGAACAGATGGTTACGCACCGCAGCCCGTGCAAACGCCCATGGGTGTTGTTATGCAGAATGGGAAAGTTTCCATTGATGAAAAACTGCTCAAAGAGATCGCTGGTGAAACAGGCGGAAAATATTTCAGGGCGAAGAACAATGAGGGACTCAACGACATTTATGCCGAGATCAACAACCTCGAAAAATCAAAGGTCGAGATCTCGAAGCAAACACACTATGTCGAAAAATTCTTTCCATTCCTGATCGCGGCGCTGGCGCTTATCTTTTTGGAAGTGCTGTTGAAGTCGTTGGTGTTTAGAAAATTTCCATAACACGGTCTGACGCCCTCGTCTGACCGTGTTATGGAAATTTTCTAAACAAGCCCGGTCTGACGCCTTTCATTACGATCAGACGAGGGCGTCAGACCGTGATGAAAGGCGTCACACCACACTAACATCGTACATTCGCATCTCAATGAAAGCACTAGTTTATAAAAGCACAGGTAGTTGGTACATCGTTAAGGCGACAGATTCGGCGGGGCATGTTGAAACCTTTAATGCCCGTATCCTCGGCAAATTCAAGAACGACGGGCTTACCAGCACTAATCCTATCGCCGTTGGCGACGTGGTGTCCATCGAAATGGAGAACGAAGGCGAGGGCTCTGTTACGATCACTGCAATTGACGACCGCAAGAATTATATCACCCGTACTTCACCAGCTAATAAGAATCAGCATCATATCATCGCTTCCAATCTTGATCAATCTGTTTTATTCGCAACCTTGAAAGATCCTAAGACGTCTCAAGGTTTTATAGATAGATTTTTGGTTACATCGGAAGCATATCATATTCCTGCGATAATCGTTTTCAATAAATCTGATCTCTATAAGAAAAAGGAAAGCGAGAAATTTGAAGAGGTAAGAGATATCTATACCAAAATAGGTTATAAAGTGGTTTCTATGAGTATCGAAAAAGGTGAAGGTGTGGAAGAAGTAAAATCATTATTGAAAGACAAAACAACCTTGCTTAGCGGGCATTCAGGCGTAGGCAAATCATCCTTCATCAATAGCATCTTTCCTGAAATGAATTTGAAGACCCAGGATGTAAGTGGCTGGAGTGGCAAAGGTTTGCACACTACCACTTTTGCAGAAATGTTTGACCTGCCTTTTGGTGGAAGGATCATCGACACACCGGGAATAAGAGAACTGGGGTTGGTAGATATTCCAAAACAAGAACTATCGCATTATTTTCCGGAGATGAGCGCATTGATCAATGATTGCCAGTTCAATAATTGTATGCACATGAACGAACCCGGCTGTGCCGTAAAAGCCGCCGTGGAAGAGGGAAGCATTCATATAGACCGCTATATCAGCTATTGCAATATCCTTGATAAAATAGAAGAGAAGAAATACTGAGTCGGTAGTCTGTAGTCCTTAGTCTATAGTCTGCAGCACTGGCTCCCGACTCCTGACTAACGACTCCCGACTAATAAACACGGTGCTGCAAAAAATGCGCAACTTCCATCACCGCGCTGTTATCTTTCAAATGGCTTTTTTCCTGTTGAGGATAAATGCTTACGCCGTTGAAGATATTGTAGTGAAGCGTGAGGAATTGTCCACGGTACTGGAAATCCCAATCAAGTGTTTCAGCATCATCAACCTGGTTAAGGAATTTTACCTGCAGGTCATCCGCAAGTGTGTTGGCGATCTTATAGAATTTTGAAATACCGCAGTTGTCATCTATTACGGCTTCGGTACCGCCATTACTGGTTTTCAGTTCGTAGCACATAGGAAGGGGTTTATTGGGTTTATTATTGGGTATCGGAAATCTAAAATCAAAAAAACTAGAAACTTTTCTTTCCACCTCTATACTTTGCTTTCTTCTCCGCTGCGATAGCTTTTTTATCACCGCTTGCGAGCTTTTCTGCACCTACATTTCTGCCATCTGTCGGACAACCAACTTTATCTTTTTTATGAAAGATGCGACTGATAAAACATCCGCTCAATAAAAATGCTGCGCAGGTAATGATGAGTAGAGCTTTTTTCATGTTTTAAAGTTACATTTTTTCGGATAGCAAAAAAACTTTTAACCCTAAACTCCTAAACCCTCTAAACCTCCCTAAACCAGTCTGCATACATCACATAATTATTCGCGATCCTGTTTATCTCCCCACTGATCATCTCCTGGCTAATGTCTTTTATCTTCTGTGCCGGCACTCCTCCCCAGATGGTTCCGGGCTCTATGTTGCTGTTTTCCAGCACTACAGCTCCCGCGGCGATGATACTGTTGCTGCCCACCCGGCAATTGTCCATCACGATAGCGCCCATACCTATCAGCACATTATCCTCTATAACGCACCCATGTACAATTGCATTGTGTCCGATGCTTACATTATTTCCGATCCTGGTGGCCGCTTTCTGGTAAGTACAGTGGATCACAGCGCCATCCTGCACATTTACCTTGTTGCCCATCGTAATGCTGTTCACGTCGCCCCGCAACACGGCACTGAACCACACACTGCAGTCGTTGCCCATTACCACTTCGCCAACGATCGTGGCGTTGGGAGCAAAGAAACAGTTGTCGCCGAAGACGGGAGAGATACCTTTTACGGGGAGTATTGTAGGCATAGCTGATGTTTTTTATTTTTTCTATCACAAAGACGCACAAAGAAAGCGCAAAGTCTCACAGAGATGCTTTGTGTTCTTTGCGGCTTTGTGAGTCTCTGTGGAACTATACTAAGTTAAAACACATTTCCATCAAAACGGAATTCCAAATAACACATAAGGCTGCAATCTTTTGCTCTGATCCGAATACATTGCACTAAGTTCCAACGGACCTATCGGCGATTTGTAGGCAAATGTCAGTGAGTAGCCTGTTAACCACGTGCCTGCCGAAGTAGAGATCTTTGTTGTTGCGAAATCCTTGAATAGTGCATTAGCACGCCCGATGATAAACGCATTGTTGGCTATCTCGTATCGCATGCCCAATTGCAATGCAGCCACCGCCGAAGAATTTACCGAAGCTTCCGGCAAGCCGGCAAAGCGTACCTGGTTGCGGAAATTTCCATCAATGCCACCCACCTGGAAATTGTGCAGCACATTTGGCTTATCGGTGAAATTAATGCCGGCCTGCACTTCAGAAAGCAGTGTGATCTTAGAATTGACAGGCGTAAAAAAAGAGCCATCCAAACTGAGCCGGGTGAAATTATTAAAATCGGGATCGGCTACCTGGATTCCATTTTGAAAAAATTGCAGGTTAGGGTTTTGATTGTACACATAACCCAATTCCGTGTGCAGCTTTAATCCCCTGGTGGGATAAAGCGGTTGGTTGAGGTTGTTATATTTTAGATAGACATAAGTTCGGAGCGAAGTAAAATTTCCTCTTGCCTCAGTCGTTGAATGAATGTTGGGGCTATAACGAATATTCTCTATCGCTGTGCCAATGCCTCCTGCGATCCGGTTGCCTCCACTGTTTTGAAAATTCAAATAGCTACGGAAGAACTTTTGTTTGTATCCCCCATCGATCTTATAATTCACATACGAATTGATATCCTGTATATCCGCCTTTACGCCGGCGATAAAAGCCACGTTTTTAATGCGACCGAGATATTGCAGGTGCTCTGCTTCCAGTTGCAGGCTTTCTCCCAATGAAACGGCGATCCTGCTGCGGGAGTTGTGAATGAAAAAATTACGGGAGGTCAAACTCAAATTGGCATTGATACCCCTGAACTTGGTATAATACACACCTGCCTTTAGAAAAGTTGAGGGATTTTCTTCCACATTAAAAATTATTCGCGCCGAATCCTTTCCATTTGGCTCAAGTGTGTAGCTGATACTTGAATAATACATTGAACCATTTGCCCTGCGAATGCTTTTACTGATCTGAATGGCAGTATAATAGCGATGATCGTTGAAGTCCATCAGGTGCACGAAAAAAGGAGCAGAAGTGAGGCTGAGTCCGGTTACTTTATATTCTGTAATAAACACGGGTTTATTAAAAGACGGCTTCTCGATTTCAACCGCAGGCGCTCCCAATGCATTGATGCTATCAGCCAGTTTTTTAAATATCGGATAATAAGCAAGCCCGGTTTTGATGCCTTCTTCCATGATCTCATCCACTGACCCAAAGCTGGCGGTATTGTATTTTTCCAACGGCATGTGGATATAGATATTGGTTAAGGGCAGCTCCTCTTTAAAATCTTCCGACTCTTTGAAAAAAGCCATTTGCATCAATACATCCACAGGATTTTTTATCTTTTCAATTTTAGAAAGGCCATTGGTAACATTGCTGCCGATGACAATGTCGGCGCCCATTTCCTTTACATTCTTTACCGGGAAATTTCTTACCAATCCACCATCAACTAATTTCTTCTCGTCACGGGTTACTGCCGAAAACACAGAAGGAATGGCCATCGTAGCTCGCAATGCCGAAACGATATTGCCGGTATCCAGCACAACCAATTTACCCGTTTCCAGGTCGGTAGCCATACACTTAAAAGGGATCGGCAGATTATTGAAGTTGCGTACATCATGCACGTGAAAAAAGAGTTCGGAAAATTTTGTGTTCAGCTCTTGTCCTTTGATATAACCGGTTTGCGGCAGCCTTATCTTATTATTGATAAAAGGTAATTCAACGGCGTAACGCTTGTACTGGTCCTTTTCTTCCATCGAAAGTGCCTGCAGTGGTACATTATTTGAGAGCAACACATCCCAATCAATTTCACGTGCCAGTTTTTCAATTTCATTTCCGCTATAGCCGGCAGCATACATAGCGCCCACAATTGCGCCCATGCTGGTTCCTGTGATATAATCCACTTTCAGCCCTGCGCTGTCGATTGCTTTTAAGATGCCGATATGTGCGAGGCCCTTGGCGCCGCCGCCACTGAATGTGAGACCTATTTTAGGCCTTCCGTTTTTTTCTTGTGCGTTGGCACAAATGCAGCACAATAAACAAAACAGGCCAAGAGAAAATTTCATCAGTTGAATGGTTGAATAAATATGGAATCCCATTGTAAAAGTAGTGCAACTCTCATAGTTCTGTCATTTCGACGAAGGAGAAATCTGTGTTTGTGTGAAAATAGATTTCTCCTTCGTCGAAATGACAGGACTCAGATAATTTTCAATAATTTTAACAGCACATGACCAACCGAGAATTATTTTTATCACATGTGGGCCAAACATCAGCCGCACCGCTTTGCCTCGAGATCGTAAAAGCAGAGGGCAGTAAATTGTATGATGTTGATGGCAATGAATACATCGACCTGATCGGGGGCATCAGCGTTTGCAATATTGGCCACCGGCATCCAAAGGTCATTGAAGCCATAAAAAAGCAACTGGACGCTTACCTGCACATCATGGTGTATGGCGAATTGGTACAGAGTCCGCAGGTGCAATATGCCGAGCTGCTCACGAAACATCTTCCTCCTTCATTGAATTCCGTTTTTTATACAGCCTCGGGCAGCGAAGCAACTGAAGGAGCGATGAAATTGGCCAAGCGTTATTCCAACAGAACGCAGATCATCTCATTTAAAAATTCGTATCACGGCAGCACCCAGGGCGCATTAAGCGTGATGGGGAGTGAATATTGGCAACAAGCATTCCGCCCGTTGTTGCCGGATACGCTCCAGTTGAATTATAATTCTTTCGAGGAGCTGGAAAATATTACCGAAAGAACGGCCTGTGTAATTGCTGAAACGATACAGGCAGAAGCCGGGGTGATCATTCCACAAAATGACTGGCTAAAAGCATTGCGAAAAAAATGTTATGCCACAGGAGCCTTGTTGATATTGGATGAGATACAGTGTGGTTTTGGCCGCAATGGAACCTTATGGGCATTTGAACAGTTCGGCATCATACCTGATATCCTATTGTTGGGGAAAGCGTTGGGTGGCGGAATGCCATTGGGTGCATTCATTGCTGATAAAAAGATAATGGATGTATTGACGCATGATCCGGTGCTGGGCCATATCAATACGTTTGGTGGACACCCGGTTTGCTGTGCTGCTGGTTTGGCGGCATTCAATGTTTTGTTGGAGGAAAATTTGGTCGCAGCTGTGAAGAAGAAGGAAGAGCTGTTCGTTTCGCTGTTGTCCCAGGGGTCAGACGGCTCGAAGCCGTCAAGACGCCTTAGAAGCTGCGGTCTGATGATGGCTTTGGAATTTGAAAGTTTTGAAATGAATAAGAAAGTGATCGATGAATTGTTGAAGGCCTCAGACCGCTTCGAGCGGTCTGACGCCTTAGTATTTACTGACTGGTTTTTATTTGCTGCAAATTGTTTAAGAATTGCACCACCTCTTACTATCAGTGATGAAGAGATAAGGTTGGCCTGCACCAGGATCCTGGATGTGATCGCTTCTTTGTAGGATCAAAGTAAGAATGAGTTTATTATGAAAAGAAAAAGAAAGATAGTGAGATGGTCGCTTATTATTCTATGTGCCGTATACCTCTTACTGCTGATCCCCGATTCAAAAGATATTAGGCCCGTTGTAACTGCAGGGGGGAAGTCTTTTACCTGGAATAGAGACGGACAGTGGCTGCAGATGGAAAAGCTATTTCGTGACGCAAAGATGCAGCAACCGGCCGCTGTTGATTCGAGCCTACGATCGCTGAAACTCATCGCCGAAAACGAGCTTACTTTATTACAAGAGGGCACTAAGCTTTCTACAGACAGTAATTGGGTGGTTGCTGAAAATAATTTCTTTTCATTAGCAGCATTGATCGCTGCTCAGACGAATGAGTTGCCATGGTTCACGGATTATTATAACAGGCTACGCAATCTGTTGAAAGACCAATCTCAGCATTGGCAAATGAAAGAACCCGATGTGCGCAATACTTTTTATGAATTGGCCTATGGGATGCGGGGCGCTGTGGAAGAAGTATTGTTGCAAGCCGATTCGACAAAAATTTCCCCTGCGATGATGGTAGATACTGAAAGATCAGTAACGCCAATCACACATATTTTCGGAATTGAGGTTCATAGCGACGATATACTTGTATCAAGGGGCGGGGCCGAAGTTTCGGCATTGATATCAAGAGGAAACGATCATCCGGGGAATTTTTCGCACGTGGCATTGGTTTATGTTGATGAAAAAACGAATCAGGCTTTCTTGATAGAGGCGCATATTGAAAAAGGAGTGGCCGTATCATCTGTCGAGCAATATGAGCAAGACAAAAAACTTCGTTTTATGGTATTACGCCTTAGAGCCGATCTGCCGCAGATGGTAGCCGACCCAATGCTTCCTCAAAAGGCCGCAAAGGCAATGTATGAAAAGGCCATGGGCAAACATATTCCCTACGACTTCAAAATGAACTTTCACGATTCCACTGCTATGTTTTGCTCCGAGGTAGTTTCTTATGCTTATGGAAAAAAGGGAATTCCGTTGTGGCAAACCTCATCAACGATCTCTTCTAAAGGAGTTGTAAACTGGCTGCAGGCTTTTGGTGTGGAGAATTTTGTTACGCAAATGCCATCCGATCTTGAATATGATCCGCAATTGGCGATCGTTGCCGAATGGAGATCTCCCGCTACTTTGTTTAAGGACCATATTGATAATGCTGTAATGGATGCATTATTGGAAAAGGCGAACAAAGGCGAAACCATCGGATATAATTTGTGGAAACTTCCTATCGCTCGTGTACTCAAAGGATATTGCATGATAAAAAATTTCTTTGGAGGTACAGGTATGATACCTGAGGGTATGAGCGCCACGCAGGCTTTGAAAAATGAGAGTTTTGTTGCCATGCACGTAAATCTGAAAAAGAAAACAGAAAAACGCGCCGATGATTTTATCAAACAGAATGGTTACCGGCCACCTTACTGGCAATTGGTGAAATTTGCTGAAATGACTTCGAAATAGAAAGCTTGACGTATGGAAATTCGCGACAAATGTATCTTTATAGCAAAAGTAAATTTGAAGAAAGTATTAATAATTCTGTCCACGATCATTTGCGGTTGTACTTCTTCGTCAAAACACGAAACTGATACATTTATAGTGCCTGTCGACACAATGCCAGTTTATAAACCAGTAGCAAACCAACCACCACCACCTCCTCCAGTTAAGGCGTATTACTTTCCCTCCAATTTTATTGTTGACACCGCAGAGGGGATATTCTTTTATCAGCAACAACAAAATGAACGCTACTGCGGAACAGGAATCGAATGGAATACTCCGCCATTGTTTATCGGCTTAATGCCTAAGGATATCTTTCAAATTCCAGTAGAAAACATTGGAGCCTTCATAAAACTTAACATCCTAAACCGTGATAGCTTGGACCGATACGTTTCGGTGGCCTCAACTCAGGACACTATTAAATCAGCCGGACTTGCAAAAATATTAACCTTGTTTGAGGATAAAAGCAATCATATTCGATGGATATTGAGAAAAGTCACGCAAGAAGAAGCGATCGTACTAGACTATAAAATTAGAAGAGCCAACTATAATTCGGATAAAATAAAATGGGATTCGGCAAAAATCCAATTCCCTCTTCCGTACAGGATCGAACTTTAGCTGTTACTTCAATATATTGTTTCAGTTCTCTTATTGGGGATGATAAACAGCTTCAGCATTTTTATACACGACCGCTTTATCCAAGGTCATCATCTTTGTTTTTTGCTGAAGATACATTTCCACCTGGTCATCAAAATGTTTATTGCCCGGCCTTGCACTTGCTCCATACATATTCATAGATTCAATCTTAGGCAAACCATCTTTCGGAAATCTTGCGAAGATCACCAGGCCATCTCCGCCGATCGCTTTTAGTTTTCCATCTTTATATGCAGTGGTCCATTCGGGTGAAAGCAGATCAGGAAATCCGCCAAGGGGCCAGTCTTTATCACCTCTTACTAATTTTTGCAAGTCACCCAATTCGATGTCTGTTCTCCCAAAATACTTTTGCATGTAGTCATTTACATGGTTGAATGCAGCAATCGCTTCTTCTTTGCTGATGGCTCTTGCAGCCTGGCCCTGTAAGGTTGACTTTAGATATTCATAGGTGAGTAAGAAAATGGCGGCGCCCTTGCTGGATGCATCTCCGCGCCGATCCCAGTTCTTGAATGTTTTGATCAATTGAGCTAACCGGGGATAGTCAGCGGGATCCAGCAAAAACATCGAATCGATCTTGTAAGTGTATTGCAGATCGGCAGGCAGTTGCCGGTCGAATTTGAGCTGCTTGAATTTTTCGTAGCTCAGTTTTTCTGCTGAGGGAAAAAGTTCGAGGAAACGCACGCTTCGGTTGAGATGGTATTGTTCCCATCCATCCGTTTTTGGAAATGATGATGGCTTTAAATTATCCGGGGCAGCAGTTGCAAAGAACGGCGAATGATTGGTATTGAAAAGAAAGCCAGCTTTGGGATTGATGTATTGCGGTAATTCATTCAAAGGGCGAAATGCCGTCCACAAAGTTTTGGAAGTATTGCCCGGTAATGTTCGTTTCCAATTGTATTGTGGATCTTCGGTTCTAATGGGCACCAGGGCATTGTCGATATAAAAGATGGTATCGTGTTTGTCGGCATACATGATGTTGAACATGCTTAATTCCTGTCTCTTCAGTGCTGTATAGAACTCAGTAAAATTTCTTGCCCTATCCATTTGATACCATTGATCCAATACGCCGATCTTCATGTTTGCGCCAAGCCTGATGGAAAAAAAACCTTGTTTGTTTTTCATCGTTGCGCCATATTTGCTCCAGTAAACTTTTCTTTTGACGTGAATGGGGATGCCTTTTATTCTTAAGGTGACGGTTTTTACTTCAAGGTCGAGCCATTGTCCGTCGAACATATATTGTAGTAGATTATCGGGATTCATTTGGAGCTGATATTCATCTATCCTATCCACGTAATTTACGGTGTGCGCCCAACCCAGGTTCTCATTTACGCCATGAAGAATGCAAGGGCCGCCAGCGAGCAAGCCACCTGTAATATTCAATCCTTCTTCGCTGCAGAGATGAGCTTCGTAAAATGCCTGTGGACCAGTGTTTGGTTGATGCGCATTGATGAGGAGAAAAGCTTCTCCGCTGGCGGTTTTGAACCCACTTACCGCCGCCGAGTTGCTCCCTTTTTTATTCATCTCCGGTACTTCCCATTCTTTGTTATTGAATATGCGGAAAAGTGCCTGGTCGGCGCCGTTGAAGATCGTGAGCGCAAACACCGAAGAAGCAACATATTCTTTTTCTGTGATCGGGTATATTTTTTTGCTCAGCAATTCTTCTGGATGTTTTTTGGTGTAGGCATTGATGCCCTGAACATAGCCTCCGATCAGTTTTATGAATTCGGGAGAGAGCGTATTCCATTTTTCTTCGGTGATCTCTTTGCAACGAAATAATGCAAATGCATAATCACCTGCAGCGCCTGCTTTTCCTTGTATTTTTCCCATGAGGCCCTTTGCCGGGAGGATAACTTCCTGCATGCTTTTGAAATCATCTTCCGCTTCTGCCCAGGCGAGGCCGTAGGCAACTTCCGCATCGGTTTTGGCAAAGATGTGTGGTACGCCAAATGAATCCCTTACAATATCGATATGAGAAGGATCGATCTTTGCTTGGGAAGAACTGGTTTGGCTGAATAAAAGCAGGGCAATGGGATAAAAGAATTTTTTCATCGTCATAACAGTTGCTGGTTTGCGAAGCTTGAGTGTTGAATAAAGGTATATAGTAAATCCCGATAATTATCGGGAGTGTGACACAACGATGATGAGCAGAATTACCTCAGCTCGTACCAGAAACAATTAACAAGCTTTTGTAAACCGACCAGAATAATTGTTGCAAATTAATTTGCATAAGTCGAAACCGTTCACGTACTTTGTGTTACAAAGTGCTTTTTATATGAACGAACAACAACAAACCTTAGAGGAGCTGCAGCATATAAAAAAAATGATGGAACGCAGCAGCCGTTTCATTAGTCTGAGTGGCTTGAGTGGCGTTGCTGCCGGGGTTTGTGCGCTGGTGGGTGCCTGGTTTGCCAATAATGTTGTTGTTGAAAATGGAGGCCCTTCAGGATATAGGGAAGTGTTTACCCGCTCGATGGGAGCTACGAGCCTGCAGGATTTTATGGGGCATCGCCTTTTTCAAATTGCGGCGCTTACGTTCGTTGCGGCGTTTTGTCTTTCATTTTTATTTACCTGGTTAAGAAGCAAGAAAAATAATACGCCGATCTGGGGCTATACTGCTCAACGCTTACTCATCAATGTAGCGGTGCCGATGGCCGCTGGGGGAATCTATTTATTTAAACAAATGCAGTTTGGGAACTATGGTTTGATAGCACCGGGTTGTTTGATCTTTTACGGATTGGCATTGGTGAACGCAAGCAAGTATACACTGGGGGAGGTGAGATGGCTGGGGTATTGTCAGCTTTTACTCGGCATCATCAACTGTTGGTTTGTGGGGTATGGACTTTATTTTTGGGCAATAGGCTTTGGTGTTTTGCATATCGTTTATGGCATCGTAATGTGGTACCGCTATGAAAAAAATAAACAATAATGAATTTGATAGAGAACCTGAATAAAATATTCGACAGCCGGATACGCCTGGGTATTATGAGTGCCTTGATGGTGAATACCGCGATAAATTTTAATGAATTGAAAGAACTACTGAGTATAACAGACGGTAACCTTGCCAGCCACTTAAAAACGTTGGAAGAAAATGATTTTGTGAAAGTGCACAAGGGATTCATCGGGAAGAAAACGAACACCACGTATTCAGTAACCAAGGCTGGAGAGAAAGCTTTTAAGTCGCACCTTGTAGCTTTGGAAAAAATGATCGGCAGCATGAAATAATTTTTTTTGCACATACACTTTGAAATACAAAGTACTTTTAAATAAATAAAAAATAAAACCAACCAAATGGACACCCCAACTCAAGCCGGATTCTGGCAACGCAACAAACTGATCATAAAATCATTCTTTATCGCCTTCCTCGTGCTGGCACTGCTTATCCCAACATTCATCATTATGTACCTGGCGCAGGAGCGCAAGCAACGCAAACAGGAAGTAACGAACGAGATCAGCAACAAATGGTCGTCCGCCCAAACGATCACTGGCCCGTTTTTAGCCGTACCCTATCTCGAAACTGCCTCCAACAATGTCATCGAAAAAAAATTCATTTACATCTTGCCTGAAGAACTGAACATCAGTGCCGTGATCGAGCCGGAGATCCGCAGCAGGAGCATTTATAAAGTACCGGTGTTTACTGCAAAGCCCATGTTGCTAAAAGGAAAATTTTTCAACAACAGTTTGGCGTCATTATCGATCAACCCCGCTTCGGTAAAATGGAACGAAGCAAAACTTTGCATCGGCATCAGCGATCTGAAAGGGATGAAACAACAAACGATCAAGTGGAATGAGCAAACTGTAAGCATGCAACCCGGTCTCCCGGAAAACAATATAGCATTGCAGGGTATTTCCGTATTGATGCCACTTGACTCCAATTTTATTGAAAAAGAAAACAGCTTTTCGATAGAGCTAACGCTGCAAGGATCGGAGCACTTGTATTGTGCACCGCTCGGCAACAGCACTAAAGTTCACTTTTCATCTTCGTGGTCAAGCCCGGCATTTGATGGACGATACCTGCCCGACACGGAACAGATATCTAAAAAGGGGTTTGAGGCAGACTGGGCGATATCCCAATTCAACAGGGATTACCCCAAAATATTCACAAGTAGCGCCAACAGTGCTACAGGAGCTGTGAGCAATAGCGGCTTCGGAGTTATTTTACTTTCACCATTTGATGCATATGCCCAAACATTGCGTTCATTAAAATATGCCATCCTGGTGATAGCCCTTACATTTTTCGCTTGCTTCTTCACCGAGATATTTCAAAAAAGACCGGTGCATCCTTTGCAATACATTCTCATTGGAATGGCGCTGGTATTGTTTTACACGCTGCTGTTGTCGATCTCGGAATATGTACAATTTCCGCTTGCCTACCTCATCGCTGCTGCCGCAACAGTGCTGTTGTTGAGTTGGTACACACAGAGTATTTTCAAAAAAGCAAAAACGGTTTTCATTTTCGCCCTATTGCTCTCGGCATTATACCTGTTCATTTATGTACTCATACAAATGGAAGACAACGCCCTGCTCTTTGGCAGCATCGGCTTATTCATTTTGCTGGCGGTGGTGATGTATCTCAGCCGTAGGATAGATTGGTATGGGATCGATAACAAAACAATCGCCACAACATGATCTACCGGCAAATAAAAAAAATGAGATCGGCATTGCTGGTGTATCTAACCCATCGCATGGCGCTGCCGATATTGAAGACGATAAGGCGGCCCGAGCATTTTCCATATAGCGTGGAGGCGTTACGAAAGTTTCCGGAAAATTCGCTCGGGCATGACCTGGTTAATTTTCTTCATCACAAAGACTTGCAATTGTTGCCTTATTATGCACGGCACGATATCAAGCATATTCTGTTGAATTATGATACAACAGATGAAGGCGAAGGTTGTCTCCAGTGCTTCATGCTCGGCAACGGACATATTTCTTTCCCGGTGATGGCAACGGTGTTGTATGGTTTTGCAACCATGCCCGAATATTGGGCATCATTTCGGCGGGCCTACAAACGTGGACGAAGGGCAACACCGATAAACTGCTGGAAATGGTTTGAGATACTGCACCTGCCAACAAAAGAATTGCAAAACAAGATCGATCAAAATATTGCTAACAACTAAAACTTCATTGTATGAAACAAATTTGGTTTAAGAAAGTGGGGTGGGTGTACCTGCCTGTCAACTTCATGGGCGGCCTGGTAACATTGCTGGCCATCGCTTTTATGGTGCCCGTTGTTTTGGCTGCCAATAGAACTGCTCATTCGGTTACCGACGAGTTGTATGAAATATTTGTATTTGCAACCTGCACTGCCTTTTGGTGGAAGTGGGTGGCGGAGAAAACGAGTTGATTTTATTTTGAATGTTGAATTCTAAATGTTGAATTCGCTTCTTATCGGTGGGTCACCCCGCCAGCCGGCGGGTGGCTCACCGCAAAAGGATATTTATGAAAATACTACGCTCATTTACCTACGCATGGTTTGGATTGAAGCATGCATTCACTACACAAATAAATCTCAGGATACACGTGTCCTGTGCTGTTGTGGCCATTTTGATGGGTATCGGTTTAAATATCACTGCCATGGAATGGATGATCGTATCGATATGCATTGCTATGGTGGTTTTTGCCGAACTGGTCAATACCGCCTTAGAAAAACTTGCCGATGTTGTTCAAAAAGATCATCATCCCGAAATAAAGCTGGTGAAGGATATTGCTGCGGGCGCTGTGTTGGTGCTCGCGATCGCAAGCCTGGTTACCGGCTCCATTATTTTTTTACCTAAGATCATTATATTCATTAAATCAATTTAACAGCATGTACCGTTTAGCTTCTTTTGAAAAATTATTGATACCGATCATTTTATTCATTGGCTTCCTGATCGGTTGCCGGATATTATATTCCGGGAGCTGGTTGTTTGTTTTCCTCTCATGGAATATTTTTCTTGCCTGGATACCTTTTCGCATCAGTCATCACCTGGCAAAGACGGGCGAACATCAAAAGCGAAAACAGTTCCTGCTATTTGTTGCCTGGCTGCTCTTCTTTCCCAATGCATTGTACATCATCACCGATCTTATTCATCTTGATATCGATTCCAAGGTTCCGAAATGGTTTGATGCGATATTGCTTTTTGCATCATCTACAGTGGGATTGCTGATGGCTTTTGTTTCCCTATATCGTGTTGAACGAATGCTTTCAAAATGGGTAAACAAAAAATGGTTGTCACCGGTTATCCTGCTGATCTTGTTCCTTGGATCTTTTGGTGTGTATCTTGGCAGGTTTCTCCGGTGGAATAGCTGGGATATTATCACGCATCCATTCGCTTTGTTGGCAACGATCGCTCAGCGGTTCATATTCCCCATGGAGCATCTCAAAACCTGGGGAATGACGGGGATACTTACGGTGTTCTTTTATCTGATGTATGGTGTAATGAAGGCGTTTCGATGGGGTCATGACGGCTTTCCGCCGTCAGACCCCTTAACGAAAGCCTCTTAAAAAAGTTTCATTAATAGGTGCTCAGGTAGTTCTTGATAACTGTCCTTCAGAAAGGTTTTCATATTCAATCCTAACAATGAAATAGCCAACTCTTTATTGCAAAGATTTCCATTCCTCAAACCTGCATAATCTATAAATGAACTAAATTCCCAATCTTCCAGCCTTTTGACAAGATTCGCTTTTAAAGGGTTTTGGTGAATATATTGAAATGCAGTATAACCGTAGTGCTGGTCCCCTTCATTAATGCACTTCATTTTTGTTTTTTGTTGAAACAAATTACCAGTACGGGTTTGTTGCCTGTTGATACCTTGAGTGTAACTACTTAACAAGACCCTTACGCCATCTGTAAGTGAATTAATTTCCAGCGGAATCTTTTTTAAAAGTTTAATGGAGAGCTCGTTCGCATGAATTAAAAAATGGAAATGGTTTGGCATCAAACACCAGGAAAGTATGTCGCAAACCGGATAAATATGTTTTTTTACTTTCTTTAAAAAGTATAGATAATTTTCTCGGTTGAAAAAAATGGGCTGTTTGTTATTACCACGATTATAGATGTGATACAGGTTTGAGATATCAAACTGCATAGTTAGTTTTTAGGGTACGTGTTATACGGTCACGACGGCTTTCCGCCGTCAGACCGCTTACAAGATTGCAAAAATTTTGGAGAAAAAAAATATAATAAGCCGATTTTTAAAGGGGTCTGACGGCGGGAAGCCGTCGTGACCCCTTTAAAAATCTAATCCCAACGCAATATACTTCACACCCTTGCCTTTGAAGAATCCATCCATTGGCCAGGCCCAATCAAATTTCACAAAATATCCCAGCAAGGTGGTCCTGGCACCAAAGCCATAACCTCCCGCAAGCGGACCGATGCCACCAGCTTTTACTTTTACGGTAACGCCGTTGTTGGGGTTTATATAATTGTTTGTTGGTCTCATTATTTGATCAAGTCCTCCATTCCACGCAGTTCCAAGGTCAATGAATTGTACGACCTGGAAATTACGGATCAATGCATTATTGATGGGCTTGTCGACCAGCGTTGGGAAAACAGGCAACCTGAATTCGCTGTTAAGCACAAATGCATTATTGCCACTGGCTACGTTTTGAATAAAACCCCTCATGTTTACCGTTAGGCTTTGGTAAGCATAATCCTGGTCATTGGCGGGAGGATTGTGTGTATTAAAATAACGATCACTGCCATTGCTTTTTGTATTGCTGCCGAGCATCAACCATCCGTCCACGCCACCGAGGTAATAGATCAGCTTTTGGTTTCCAAAACTGAAATCACCTGCTGCACGCCCCGCCCAGATGAAGTTGCGATAGATCGGGTAGTAATAACGAAAGTCGAAGCCGACGTTGTAGGTATTTGGCCCGTCAACAGTTCCTAATTTATTTACCTGCCTGTTCCAGTCCAAGTAAGCCTTGTACCGCATGCCATGCCAGATATTCATTGTTGGATTCAGGCTATTGTCATACACATACTCGAGATGCGTGACAGAGAACAATTTCTTGTCATCGTCAGCCACCAGCGAGCCCGGACTTGTTGCAGAAAAAACTCCCCTGTCGGACCTGATACCTGAGCTTAATTTTATCGCCCTGTTCTTATCAAAAGGATAACCCACATTGGCCTGATAAAGATTGGTAAATATCTTTCCGTTTTCGTATGAAACAACATTACGGTAGTAGGTAAGTCCCCAATCGATCCTGCGCTTATAATTCTGATAACTCAATAGCCACTCATTATCTTTTAAATTGGTTCCGATCTTAAAGCCACCAGTGATCTTTATATCTTCCATCAACTCCGAAGTGCCGAGTCGGATGAGCCCACTAAGTGGTGTGCCCGAATTGAGCATGATGGGCCCGGAGCCGCCACCATAAGGTTGATAACGGTTTATCAATACTGAATTATTAAAGGAAGCGGCAACATCTTCCACATAAAACTTAGGTGGCTTATACCTGAATAATTTGATCGTCTTCAATACATTTTGCGCTTCACTTTCCGTTGTAGAAAATGTTTTGCCTATCAAACTACTGTCTTTCTTTTCGTTGGCGAATTCGGTTTGAAAAAGATCATCCTGTTTTTTTGCTGAATCCTTTATCTCAAATTGTACATCAGACTTCTGATTTTCGGGCGCCTTATATTCCTTCATGAGTTGCTTCATATACTCAGTAGGCTGAGCGGTAACATTTCGGCGGAGCAATGTTTGCTCGTCTATCTTCAGTTTGTACAATGTCTTTTCATCACCTTGTCTTGTCACTTCACTCACCTGGTTGTTATCACCGGCGATCCGGGTTTCTGCAAGGGAACTTTGATAATTGGTGAGCGGAAATGTATAAGCCGAGTCCTGCGAAACAGCCACCACCGCCACCGAATCCACATCTGTCTTTTTCCAAACACGCAATGTACTGTCAACTTCTTTTTTCGAAGGGTTGCGCAAAATATCATCACCCACAAGCACCAGTGTATCCAATCCCGCTGCCTTTGTTGTAAAGAATCCGGCATAGCGATTGCCGACGCCATTTTCATCGCTTACAAAAGTGAAGTGGTTCACATTGTATTGCATAGGGAAGCGTGCGTTACCATACTTCAGGTGCGACAACTGCGTGATCTGGTTCAACTCCGGCTTATCTCCAAAATTCGTGATCAGGAAAACATTGTAGTGGTTATCGCTGGGCAATGAAGTATCGCCGCCCTTTGCGCCCGGTGTTGGACGATTGCTTGCAAAAATGATCCCGGTCTTATTCGGGAAAGCAACAAAGGATGCGTCGATATCGTCGTACACATCATTGGTGATCTGTTTTATTTTTTCGCTCTGCAGTTCAAGGGTGAAGATATCTGTGTGGCCGTTCTTCACAGCGCTCAACAAAAGCGTATTGCTGTTGGTCATGTACTTTATATCCTGCACCTGGTCAAGCTTATCGGTAAGATCGATCTTGTATTGTTTGATCCTCGTAACAATATCGTACACAAATAATTTCAATCTTCCTTCCTCGGGGTATATCACCGAGATCCTCGTGCCCTTTGGATCCCAGGCCATCATGGGATAGTTGGGATTGATCTCATTCTTATAGCTTTTAACACCGTATTTCAGCAATGTCTTGTTTACATCTTCATCATTGTAGATAACACGAACCTGCCCTTTGCGGAATTGAGACACCACATAAGAGTTGTTCCGTTTATTTGGATTTACATTGAAGCGGAAATAATCAGTGTGGTTGTCAATGTCAAAACCATCAACATAACTTCCTTTTGGATAAGGCTTTCTTTTCGACACATCTTTTGAATACCGATCATCATTGTAGTCCATGAAATCGCTCAGCACTTCTTTGAACTTCTTTTTACAAACCTGCATGCAAGCTTTGTTCAGGTTTTTGTAAATAGTGGAGAGATAAAGCAGGTAAGTGACATTTTCTTTTTTGTATTTCTGGCTGATATAGTACCAGAAAGCATGACCGGCGATCACGGGCCTTCTGAAAGAAAACTGGTAAAAATTCTTATAATCACCACTGAGTATCTCACTTTTGAGTTCATCATCCAGTTCGGTACTCCAGTTCTCTGCCAAAAAAGAAACATAGCCATCGGTCAACCATTTGGGAAGATCGAGAAGGGTTTGATTGCCGGCAAATTCACCGATATCATCGCCAAACAAGCGATTCTCAGTTAGTATACCTGCGATCCCCGCCCGTATTTGATACCGCAGCTTTTTGTGATCGGCGTCAAAGTAAACAACCATTTTATTGTTGACCAGTTTGGTGATACCGCTGGTATTTTGCCAGTCGAGCCCCAGGCCGATATTGCTTTGCATCATATCTGCATACTCATTGTACAAAACGATATTGGCCCTTCTTTGCAAACTATATTCGGCTGCAGCCTCTATCTGCGTTAATTCTTTTTCGGCGGATTGAGCGATGTATTTGGCCAGTTCCTCACCATTCTGATAAAAATAAACGTTGAAATTCTTTGTCTGGTAGTATTTCCATTTGAACTTTTTGTACTGTACCCTGTTCTTTCCAAACTCAACGGTATTAACCTGTGACGTGGCAAAATAGGAGGCCAATAAGAGAAAAGATGAAATAAGGGAGATTCTGCTGAACTTTGCCATACTCGAAAATTGATATTGACTATAAAAATACTTGATTCGGGCTAATCATTAAAAACAATTTAACCGCTTATAATGTTAAAAATAAAAGCCTTTGTTTTCAGTCCCATTCAGGAAAACACGTATGTATTGTATAATGCATTGGGCAACTGTATCATCATCGACCCCGGCTGTTATTTCCCTGAAGAGAAGGATGAGCTGAACGCCTTTATTACACAGAGCGGACTTAAGCCGGTAATGCTGCTCAATACGCATTGCCACCTCGACCATGTTTTCGGCAACAAATTCGTAGCCGAGACCTTTGGACTGACCCTTCAACTCCACGAAAAAGAAAAGGTAATGCTCGATCTTGCCCCGGCCAGCGGGTTGATGTACGAGATGCCCTTCGATAACTATGTTGGCGAATTCATTTACCTGAAAGAAGGAGATACGATCAGGCTGGGCGAAGATGAACTCAGGGTTATTGAAGCACCGGGGCATTCGCCCGGTCATATTTGTTTTTACTGCGCCAAACAAAACTTTATCATCAGCGGCGATGTGCTGTTCAATAGGAGCATTGGCCGCACTGACCTGCCGGGCGGCAATTACCAAACACTTATCGATAATATCCGTAATAAGCTATTTGTATTGCCGGAGGAGACCGTTGTTTATAGCGGTCATGGGCCGGAGACGACGATCGGGGAGGAGAAGACGGAAAATCCGTTTTTGGTTTAGTGTTTTCGGTTTTCTGTTGGGAGCCTGGTGATCGAAAAAGATTCTCAATATTTTGAGCTGCTCAATAGAAAACACAAAACACAAAACTGAAATCACAAAAACCTATCTCGCAATTCGTCTATTGCCTGCTAATATTATTTTGCAATGTTCGCGGTAAACTTGCCATGAATAAAGCCCTTAACTATTCTCTTTCCAACGGCATTATATACCCTCGCGGCAAACTCACCCTTCGCTACACCATTTTCAATACTTTTTATGTTTACATATCCATTGCATGGCGCCTCATCTTTTTCACCGTTGCGGTTGTTTCCACATGCGCATCCCTTAACCGGTATAGGATATGTATGAAGTGTTGTTCCTGATACTTTGTCACTCATTGGGTGACGACCCAGTCCTGTTCCTTTATATGAGATCTCGCAACTATAGCCACCTGGCCTTCCCTTCGGCGCGGGTCTGCCACTCACCATTTGTAGAGAAAGCTGGGTTAATTTTATCGCAGTAAGATCATTAGGCGCATCATAGTACATCATAGAGTTGCTGGTGATCGCCGATAAGTTAATGCCACTCGATTGCTGTGCCTGTGCCATTGCGGCTTGTGCCTGTGCCATCTTCGCCTGTAGGTCGGGACTAATATGAGAAGCTACACGCGGATCCATTCCCTGCATGGTTGGTACTTTAACGCCACCGCTAACCTGCGACACAAATTTTTCACTGTTAAATCCAGCTTCCGGTAAACTCACAACAATAGCTGTTTGATCATCTACAAAATATAATGTTTGCAACAAGGTCATTTTCGGCCAGGTACTGGACGTAGGAGTAAGCTCGATCGATATCACCATTGTTTTATCCGGCGGAGCTGTGGCAGGTGCAGTGTAAGAATAATTGTTTGGCTCTATACGCGTGAGCGTTCCGCCTCCCTGCAAAATTTTCCATTTTCCTTCATGGTAAGGAGCAGGTACATTGGGATCGGTGCCATCCGGCAGATCAACTGTAGTAGGAGTTCCTTGAAGTTCTTCCGTTTCCTGGTTAACCGTGGGATAAATGATCAATTTAAGGCTGAGTGCGGCTGCCTCATTGGGCTCCAACAATAATTTGTCGCTTTCTACTGTTATTCTGCCCGCTCTCAATGCCTTTGCCATATCCCTTTCTTCAGCCGGAGTATATATGTGCTGCGAAAAACCGGATGCAGCGAGCAGCAGCAATGGAATAATTTGTAAACAGATCAATATTTTTTTCATAAAAAATTATTTTGTTTTGGATTAGGGCTTGTTGTACTCATTCACAATATTCCACCACACTTTTAGCTGATGCTTTTCTTCTGTAATAAAAGCATAAAAGAAATCTTTGTCCTTGTTGCGGATCTTGTCTGCCAGTGCTGGCTTATCCTGCACAAGATCACTTACCCTTTTATCAAAGTGCGGCACGAACTTATTATCAGAGAACTGGTATATCTTATCATCCGTGGTTCCGGGTAGTTGTACAAAATAAACCAGCGTTGTTTTGCATTCCGTACTTCCATTGGCATTCTTTACGTTGGTCTGCGATTGGTATTCATACATCGCCATCTTGCTGCCTTCAGGGGTTAATCGCTTTACCATAGTTTTTTTCACCGGTGTGCTTATCGCTCCTCCCATCCCCAGGAATTTTGGTTCATAATAACTATCTCCCATCTTGAATCCTTTTATCTCTTCAGGTTTAATGTATTTGACCTTCTTGGATAGGCCTTCAAAAAAACGTATGTACATTTCATTGCTTAAGCTCCAATCTTTTTTTCCTATCATGAGTCTGCCGTTCAATGAAGTAGAATCATTGAAATAAAGGATCGCTGGCTGCGCATAGTTATCATTAATGGGTTGATCAGGTGCAACAACTACAGGCCTATTGGGATCCAGTATCACCGAAGTGTTAACATTGGTTGAATATCCATTGTTGTTATTGTTACTGCTGGTATTACTGTTGAAATGATATATTTCAACAGTGCCCGCATCCTGGTAAAATGATTGAGGGGGATTGAAATTCGAAGTATATCTGATCATGTTTGAAATTCTTGCTTCACCAAAAAATGCCTGGGACAAAAAATTCATGTTATTGAAATTGCCAGCAAAACTATGGTCGAGCGAAGCGCCGCCAAATGTAAGTGGGGCGGTACTTGTATATAAGCGCTTGCCTGATACAAGCGAGCCAACGATATTGCCATCCACATATAAATTAATATTCTGTCCGTTATTAACGGCTGCGATATGGTGCCAGTTATCATCATTGATACGAACATTGGATAAAAAATTTTGGTCGCTGTTCAGGCTTGAACAACCATTCCACATGGCGATATAACCATTATTGGTAGTGATCCCAAAATCGCCGGAATTATCGCCATTTGTTTCGTTGCCAAAAAGATAAGGCCTTTGCCAATAAACATTATTGCTCCTGTTCTCTGTGGTCTTAACCCAAAACTCAACGGTAAATACAGATACCCCGTTCAATGTTCCGGCGGCAGTTGCAGTAGCTTGTCCACGGGTATATTGATCACGATTGGGTTGAGCTTTTGCAGCGGCTGCAAAAAATATCAGGGAAAATAAAATTGCTTTAAACATTGCAGTAAGTTTATTGTTTGATGATCAATTCCTGGAAAGCATTAAAGTCAATATTGACAAGCGCCTTGTCGATCATATCTCTGGCACCTTCCATTTTTATGATGATATTATAAACACTCAGTTTATTTGCGTTTGGTGGATATACTGCTTTTGCGGTAGCCACATCAGAATAACCCGACCTGGTGATAACCGCAGGTAAGAATTTCCCGAGATAAACTGCCTCCTTATTGCCCGTCCAGTTTCCATCATCATCTTTCTTTTGCGGACAAAAGATATCATATACTGCGCCTTTAACATTATGCTGAATAAGTGTTTTGCTCTTATCTGTTAAGTATTGTTGGAATTCACCGATAGTAGTAGGATTGACGATGACTGTTAAATAAAGATTATGTTCTACTTCCATTTTCTTAAGATCAGGCGCACCTGTGTTCATGTCATCTCCAAAATCTTTCAGGGCTTTATTGAACTGGTCCGAATTGATCTTTTTCGCGATCATCAATTTGTTGATAGAATCCATGAATGAGGACATCCTTTTGATCTTTGCTTGTTGTGCATCCGGGCCTCCAAATATTTTGTCGTTGCTTTCAGGAGCTTTTATAAAACGTAGTCCATAGGCATCAAGACTTTCAACTATCTTTTTCTGGGCATCAATGCCGGTCAGCCAATTATGCCGGTAATCTCCCGAACAATAAGGCCGATCTTTTACGGGTACATTGATATCAATATGGCCTGCGATCATGCTGATGTCGATATCGCCAGTCGACATTGGCGGGCTTCCTTTATAAGCAACATTGGTAAAAAGTGGCGCCATTGCTTTTTGGACTGCGTCGAAAATTTTATTCTTTATTGCATTTTCGCAGGCTGATGTGGTACGAACATTATTTTCTTCATCATATACCGTTGCGTAGATCGTGGGATCACAATCACAACCAGGTAATACATCGGATTGAATATATTTTGGCTCGCGGAAAAAGTGCCCGCTTCCTTCAATAGTTCCTGGTGTCCAGTTATTGGAGCTTTCTTTTATCAACCTGCTTCTCGCCATACCGCTAATGGTAAAATTTATTTCTGAAGCAGTAAAACTGTTGATATGAATGTGCATCGGTTTTCCATTTTCAGGAGCGGTGATGCCGATCACTTTATTTTGGATCGTTAACTGGTTCGAATCATTCCAGGGAGTTTCATAAATATCAAAGTCGTTCACGATTTCATTGAAAGTGATAAATGCAATATCGGCAGCCCGGTCTCCGTAACCCGCATCCGGCATGTACTGCATATGCCTGTCGCCGTTGTGTGGGTTAACGAACCAATATCCATGTGGGTTGTCGAATTTCAGTTGCGGTTGAGATAATTTTAATACAACAGGTTGCCCGTTCTTTGGCGTGAAAGTGATGCTGAGATTGCCGGTCTGCGCATGAACCATCGTTGCCAGCATGATCATAAGAAAGCCGCCAGATACATATTTAATAAATGTTTTTACTAGTCTCATTTTCTTAATTGATTACTTCAAGGTTTACTTCTTTAATGACGGCTTTGCTGCCTAGATGTGTTTCGTCGCCGTTATTTGTAGTTATATTGAAATGAAAATTCATTTCCCCTTTCAATAGCATCGGCGCCTTCCAAACCGGCTTATCGCTTTCATTGCTGAAGTTGATGAGCAGCACGGCTTTGGTATAAGTAGTTGCAAGCGGCAGCTCACTGTTGGTTGCTCCTGGTGACTGAAGAGATCGGCTAAATGCTATATCTGAATTGTCGCTTGCGGGATCAAATGTGCCATAGAAGCTAAACACGTCATTGCCAACTGATAGAAATTTATAAGTAATGGTAAGCCGCAACTGTGCTCCGGAGGGAATGGAAAAATTTGGTACTTCATCAACACCAGCAAGCGGGCGCCAGTTGGTCAATATACCCTCACTGCGACATTTATTTTTTACAACTAATACGATGCTGTCCTTTGTAACGAACACATTTTTGCAATCCGGGGAATTGTTGTTGCTCCACTTTAGAAATGCTGGTAATTTTTGTGCATTGCTGCAGAAGGCCAGCGCCAGGCAAAAAGATAAAGCGGTTAGTTTTTTCATTTTTTTTAATCGATGGATGACCTCGTTTTTGAAACATTAATCAACATTGTAAAACTGTTCTTTTTTCTACACTGCCACAATCACAAAAAAGTGTTAGAAGAAAAAAATTAATACGCAACATCTTGATGATCCCCAAAAAAGATGCAGAAGAAATCCTTCTTCCGCATCTCTCTCTGCCTGTTTACAAGCTAATACCCGACAGTATTTGACGTAACCTGGTTAGGTGTGTTTGTAACCACTTTCAGTGTATGCACGGAATGGAATGATCCCTTTTTCATGTGCACTATTTCTGTGCCGCCACCGCTGAGTGTGATCGTTCCTGGTGATGTGCTGGAGAGTATGCCATTTGGATATGACCTGGTTGCGGCACTTTCGGTAGTTTCATAGTTAGTATAACTAACCACCCCAGAACCTATATAGGTAAAAGTTTCAGTAATGTAAGTATCCGTTCCCTGATTGCCCGGATGGTTGATCGTTGAATCAGTAACAAAGTTCACGCTTAATATCCTGAATATTCTTGCTGGTACATTTCCGGGCGACGATACTTTTTTATCGGGGATCGTGCTTTGTATTTGGGCATTGGCGGGCATTGTATAAGCAGCAACGATAAGAGAAAGGGCAAATAATTTATTTTTCATTTTGATAAAGCTTTTGTTTATTTTTTTACAAACTCAACCCGCCTGTTATTGGCTTTACCTTCCAGCGTTGTGTTGTCGCTAATTGGTTTTGATTCGCCATAACCTTTCGTCGTCAATCTTGAAGCGTCGATACCCATATTTATCAATTGACTACGAACAGCATCTGCTCTTGCCTGCGACAATTTCAAGTTGGAAGCATCGTCGCCATCGGCATCTGTGTGGCCACCTACTTCAAATTTTACTTCGGGGTTGTCTGTCATTATTTTTACAATGCCATTCAACGTTCCCATGCTTTCGGGTTTAATGATGGCTTTGTTTACATCGAAGTTGATGCCATGTGTTACGATCTTTGTATCAGTGAATTTTTTCCCCAGCATATTCATGCCTGCTCCATCGGCGATCCGCACGTTGGTAATGACCAATGGGCCTGCCTGCGAACCGATGCCTCCCAGCGCGACGCCATCCGGAGTGATATTGCTGTTGGGAACTACTACAACCCTTGCCTGGTCTACATATACCTTTATCTGTTTATTCTTGTATGCGATAGCTATATGATGCCATTTGTTGAAATAATTATTTCCAGCCATATTGTCGGGAAAGGTACCGGTCAATGATCTTCCTGATCCATCAGCGGCCGAAAAATCAACGGTCGCGTCATTGTTGGCGATCGATATCTTTCCGATATCGTTATGACTTTCATTCTGTAAAAAAAGGAGGATTCCATATGCTTCATCATTTCTCCAATTATCAAACTCTACGGTCCATTCATTACCGAGATATTTTTTTTGTTTCATCAGCGGTGTTACCCATCCATAATTTCCCTCCGTGATCAGCAATGCGGATTTGTCGCCTATTTTATTTACTACGGCCTGGCCTTGTTGCAGTTCCCAATGAGTGGCAAATTCTCCGTCAGCATCGGTTAAAAAATTATCCTCGAACAGGATTTTTTCGCCTGGAATAAAATCGTAGTTCTGGTAAACCTTAAATGAAGCCGGAGTGCCGGGATCGCCGGGTCCAGATGTGTTTTTGCCCGAACCGGTTGTGCTGTTGGTATTTGCAGGAGTATTACCCTGGTTATTGTTTGCGGGAGTCTTACTTCCATTCTTAAGACTATCTTCTATAGCGTCCATTGATTTATCAATGGCCCGGTCGGTTTTCTGATCCACCCGTTGACTAGCCTTGTCTTTTACTTTATCACCCAATTTTTTTAAGAACTGGCTTTCTGCAGATACAGTGATCAGCATAGCTAATGCCGAGAGGAAAAATATTTTTTTCATATAAAATAATTTGAGGTAAAAATGCCGCTTTATTATGCGGCAAACAATCACAAAAAAGTGTTAGAAGGGATCAGTTGGCAGTTGATAGTTTGCAGCTCGCAGTTGGGGCACAATGGATCGAAGATATTCCAGAGGTTTAGTTAGTGGGATCTTTGTCCACTGCCAACTACCAACTGGCCACTGTTTTCACCTCGTGCCAAAAACCTTATTCAATGCTTCTGTACGGCTTTGAACCTGAAGTTTTTCGTAGATCTTTCGGGCATGGCTGCGTACGGTTTCCATGCCAATATTCATATCGTTGGCTATTTCTTTATATCGCAAACCTTTTGAGAGTGCCTTTAATATTTCTTTTTCTTTTGGAGTGAGAATCTCTACTTCATCAATGGAACCTTTGCGTTGGAAAGAAGCGATCACTTTTCTTGCGATCTGCGTGCTCATCGGGCTGCCGCCATTGTATACTTCGGTGATGGCGTCCAGTATTCTTGATGGAGCGGTCTTTTTGAGTAAGTAGCCGCTGGCGCCTGCTTTCAGCGATTCAAAGATATTTTCGTCATCCTCATATACTGTACTCATGATGAATTGAGTGGAAGGGCATTTATCTTTTAATTGTTTTACTGCTTCAATACCGCTGATACCAGGAAGGTTAATGTCCATCAATACCACATCGGGCATACTCTCCGGTAAACCTTTCACTGCGTCTTCCGCATTTACATACACTTCGCTGCAGGCAAACCCATCGCAGTTGTCGATCAGGAGCTTTAATCCTTCCCTTATATCTTTTATATCTTCTACGATGGCTACAATGATCATACTGTTGACTTACTATACAAATGTATTTGTAATAATCTTATCAGGCATCACAAAAAAGTGTTACAGCATGATGCTGATCGTGGTAACGGTACCTTTACCCTGTTCCGATGTTATATCATAGGTTCCGTTAACCTGCAGCATTCGGGTTTTCATGTTCTGAAGTCCATTCCCAAAAGCCCTGGTATTGCTAATGTCGAAGCCTTTGCCATCGTCTTCAATGATAAAAATGATGCTGCTATCTTTTTTTTGAAGTTGCAGTTTTACGGTGTTGCACCACGCATGTTTAGCGATATTGTTGAATGATTCTTTGATCACCAGGAAAATATTTCTTCTTTGTTCTTCTGTTAATTTCACAATGGGAATATTTTCAGGGTAATTGAATTGTACGGCTGATTCAAAAGGTTCAAAAAACTTCAATGCATACTCACGTACGTAAGAGGCAAGGCTTTCCAGCGTATCATTTTTGGGATTAAGCACCCATATTATATCCTGCATACTATCTACCAGCTCTCTTGAGGAAACAGAGATGTTTTCAAGTTGTGCTTTGGCTTTATCAGGTTGGAGTAACTGTGTTTTAGCCACTTCACTCAATATCGCAATCTTAGTAAGGCCGCTGCCGAGATCGTCGTGCATGTCCCGTGCTATACGATTGCGTTCTTTTTCTATGGCCTGTTCTTTTTCAAGCCGAAGAATTTTTTCCTTTAAATTCCTTTGCGCAATGTATTTCACCACAGAAAAAAATAAAATGGCTAGTGCCAGTATCACCAAACTGATGAACCACCATCTTTTCCAGAACGGCGGGCTAATGATGATAGACACAGATCGAGTGTTACTCCATACGCCTGCATAGTTCTGAACTTTAACTTCAAATAGATAAGAGCCGGGCGCAAGATTGGCAAAGGATACAAAACCATTATAAGTATAGGCCCATCCGGTATCAGCACCTTTTAAGCGATAGGCAAAATTATCTTGCTCGGGCCTTATATAATTGATAGCCGAAAAATTAAAGCTTATCCTGTTTTGATAATAGGGGAGCCTCAATTCCAAAGGCTCACCGGTGATCATCAGTGAACTATCATTCACGTTCACCTGTGTGATCAGTATTTTCGGGGCAGTTGTGTTGTTCTTTGAAGCATTGGGGGTAAAAACGGTAAAGCTAAATTGCTGGCCTACCAGGTATTTATTTTTTTCGATGAAGCGAATACTCAATAATTGATCTGTAATATCCAGGCCATCTTCTTTTCCGTATAATGTAAAATTTCCGGTGCCAAAATCATATTGTACCAGGTGTGCATCTGTTAAGAACCAGGCATTGTCATTTTCATCTGTACATACGGAATTGATATTGTCTTCCTTTTGAAGCAGGGGAGAGCGGATATAATGATATTTTTCAGTTGCGGGATCAAAGTGAACGAGCCCGTATTTGGTGGCGATCAAAAAACTGCCGTCCTTTCTTTCGGCAACATCTACCGGAGAAGGTGCAGTATTATCGGATGAAAAAGCGTACGGCTTGAATTGCTTTGTGCTGGCACTATAGCGATGAAAAAAAGCATTGCCCAGTAGCCATATTCCCCCGTGTGCGTCTTTATAAATTTTCCATGCGAGACCTTCAACTAAACCGTGTTCATTTAGGGCAATATGACCGATACGTTTATAGTCCGTGTTAAACAGATCAAAACCGTTCTTATAAGAAGCTATCCATACAGAGTCACCGTTGACGAGTACATAATTAGTTTTATCTCTTGATAAGGTATCAGGTTTGCTATTGTGATTGATGGTTTTGAGGATGCTGAAATTTTTATCTGCCACTACTACCGCACGCCAGGATGAGATCCAAAGTCTGTCATGTTTGTCAACACTTACCGACGAAACATTGCCTGCATCGGGATGCGGATCATCCGGCGGCATATGCAAAAAAGTTTTTACCAATTGAAGAGAACTATCAAATATCTGTAATGCCGGAGTGCCATGCCAGCTACTTACACAGTAATATTTTTTTCCACCCAAAATGATCGCCTGGCTTTCCTGCACATAGCCATCTCTTTGCACAGGCAGCGTGTTGAACACAGGCTTTGCTACTACAATTTTATTTACGCCCGGTTCTGAACTTAGTCCGATCCATAAATTTGCCATCTCATCTTCGTAAAGGCCTGCGGGCCTACCTTTCGAAAGACTATTAGGCAACAGATCATTATGGCTAAAAAGCGAAATGTGTTTTTCATCAGGGTCATTTGTACCAGGCAATATTGGTATTCTGAACATGCCGACAGCACATGAAAAATATACTGCTCTACTATCATTCGATCTTATTACAATGATGCTGGAAACGATATTTGAGATATTGCTCGGGGTGTCTTTTTCCCATTTGTAGTTAGTGAAATTTCCGGAAGACCTGTTATAATGTAGTAGCCCATACGTCCAGGTGCCCACCCACAATTCCTGCCTGTCATCAATATACAATGTTGATACGATGGGTTTGACTTCCTTGCCGTTGTTGTAGTAGGTTGCAACCCTATAACCCAGGTTATTTTTATTAAGGAACACAACGCCGGCCAATGTTCCCAAGGCCATGGTATCGTTATTATAAAAACTTATGCAGGTCACTCCAAATCCGGTTCCATTATTTTTTTCGCTCCCATCCCATATTTTCTCCAGGGATTTTTTTTCACGATCATACCTGAACAATCCATTGTCGGAGGCGGCCCACATCGTTTTTTTATCCTGTGTAAAAAAAGCGATCTTCGATCCTATGTCATTATTGTTGACGTCTTTTATCCTCGTACATTTTAAGGTATAAGCATTTAATATTGCTCCACCACCCGAACTGCCAACCCATAAATTGCCGGTACTATCTTCTGTAATGTTTGTAATGTCGTTATTTGACAGGGAGCTGGTATCGCCGTTAATATGGTGAGTGTAGAGTACGTTGGTGCCATCGAAACGGTAGAGCCCATTCTGGGTGCCAAACCACATGAAACCCCTGCTGTCTTTGAAAATGCAATGCACCTGGCCGACACCAGCCTTCTGCAGGGCGGATGGCTTGTCGAAATATACCGAAGGAGAATTTATTGTAAAATGAAAGTTTTGAGCACTAGACGTTAATGTCCAAAATAGGAGTGATAAAAAGAAACCGGTATAAATAGCTTGTTTTGGCAATAACGTTTGTTGGTTACTAAAATTATATTTTTTATTTGATTACACGAATTGATACTAATTACACGAATTCTGAGCTTGAAGCATCTCCGTAATTAGTGTAATTCGTCAGGATTCGCATAATAAAATCTTAAAATCCACCCAACCCTTTCCCCTCCATCCACAGTTCCTTATATTAGATGCACCAATTGTACCTAAAAAAACGGCTATTGAACAGCGACCTAAACATACTGCTGGATGGATGCAAACGTAATGATACCCAAAGCCAGGCTCAGTTGTATAGGATATGCTACCCGGCGATGATCAATATCTGTTACCGCTATGCACCCGATGCCGATGGGGCCGGAACGATCTTCAACAATGCCATGCTGCGTGTTTTTAAGCATATCGGTGGCTATACCGATGAGGGAAGATTAATGGCATGGATCAAAACGATCGTCATCAATTGTAGCATTGATTTTTGTAAAAAACGTAATCTCTTCAAACAATCCGTACCCTATTTTAATGAAGAAGACAGCCTGATCGATCCCCAAGTATTCGACAAAGTATCAGCAAAGGAAATTCAGCAGATGATGAAACGCCTGCCGGGATCAACGGCTGTTGTTTTCAACATGTTCATCTACGATGGTTTTACACATAAACAGATCGCCACGGCGCTGGGTATTAGCGAGGGAACCAGCAAGTGGCACGTGAGTGAGGGCAAACGTTTATTAAGAACGCAATTAGAAAACTTTTTTACCACTGAAATAAAAAAAGCAAATGCAGCAGGATAGTACCGATAAAATATTACAGCGCATGGAGAGCCAGCAATTGCCGGACCTCAGCCAGATGGATAAGCATTGGGAAGATATGCGTGGGCTGCTGGTAGCGATACCCATCGCTAAACCGCTTGTATCTGCAACGGCAAAATGGATGATCGCTGCAACGCTGGTGGTCGCTGTTGCTTTATTTGGTTGGAAAAAAGGGTGGTTTTCCTCGGGTAATAATAACGAACCATCGCGACAAGAGATGATCGTAAAGCCTTTGGAACAAAAACAACCGGATACTTTAAAAACCATTGCTGTTGTTGATACTCCGCTGGTAAATTTATCTGCAAGCAATTCACTGCTGAATGTGGTTACCAGCCCAGTTCCTTACACATATTTTGCAAACACCGATAGCAGTGATAGAAAACCTGTTCCAACTAATACAACTCTTACTTACGAAAGCTTTGTTCCATCCGAAAGATCTGAAAAGCAAACAGAAGCAATGAATGCTCAGTTGATGCAGCAGTTTTGGAACCAGGTAGAAAAGAAGGCGCAACAGTTTGTTATTGATAATCGCTACGATTCGAAAATAGAAGGAGCAGAAGGCACATCGATAAAAATTCCGGCTAATGCTTTTCCCTTTACCGGTGATGGAAAGATCACCATTGAGCTCACTGAATTTTATGACTATGGTGAGATGATCGCCAATAAGCTTACCACCAGCAGTTATCAGCGGCAGTTGATCAGCGATGGTATGCTGCGCATCAAGGCGATGCAAAACGGAAAGGAGATCAAAATGACTGGATTAAAACCAATGGATGTGAATATGCCGCGAAGAGATATGAGCAATGACATGCAATTATTTGCGGGTGAATGGAAAAATTTTATCGGTAATCCGGGTCTGATAAACTGGATACCGATGGGACAGCAGCAAAGGTATATGTATGGGTTCAGGGATGGTTCGGCCAATGCAGTGTTGCATCCTTATAAGATCCGTAAAAGATGGTTCAGCACAAAAAAAACAGTGAAATACTGGATTGAGAAAAACAATAATTTGTCTGCGGCAGCAACAAAGAAATTAATAGAAGGTTCTTTCCAGGATATCGTTGCTAAGGTAAGAAAAGGAGAGCCGCGGTTTCTTGGATTGTTCGCCAGGAAACTCACGAAGGAATACTGGGATTACAATTACCAGTTGCCTTCAACACGCCGCGAATTTTATGCACGAGGATATGGCAATGCCGGATACGATACTGTAGAATTGAGAAGGGCTGATAGCCTTCAGGGCAGATATAATTTTTCGGTGACCACAACGGGCTGGATCAACTGCGACCGTTTTTTTGATGACAGGTCACCGCGTGTTGAATTCGCCATCTCAGGAAATAAAGACGAAAAAATTTATTGCTCCTATCTGGTATTTAAAGATATTAAAAGCGTGCTGCCGAGTTATGCCAATAATAATAAATGCACATTCTACGATGTGCCAGAAGGGAAGAATGTGACACTGATCACATTGGGCATCAGCAATGGCAAAACCATTTGTTCGATGAGAGATATGAAAACGGGGAAGGGAGATATCAGCGGAATGCGGTTTGAGGAGACAAACCCGGAAAAATTCAAAGAAAGATTATTAGCGATGAAATTATAAAGGATAGTCTGGTTTCTTTTGGAGGTATAAGTCGTCATTTCAATGATGACTTTTTTTGTTTGAGAGGTCCTGACATACTCAAGAGCTAAGACCTGGTTTAGGAAAGTTTAGAAGGTTTAGACAGTTTAGTGGCTAAACCTTCTAAACTATCTCAACCTCCTAAACCAGCTCACGTTTGTTCATTGCCCCTAATTAAGGTATTTTTGCACGCAATGAACGATCCCAAACGATATTTGATCACTGCGGCATTACCCTATGCCAATGGACCCGTGCACATCGGGCACCTTGCGGGCTGCTACCTGCCTGCGGATATTTATGTGCGTTACCTGCGTGCGCAAAAACGTGATGTGAAATTTATTGGCGGAAGCGATGAGCATGGCGTTCCCATTACCATCCGCGCCATGAAGGAAGGAATTACGCCACAACAGGTGGTAGATAAATTCCATGCCATCATCAAAGAAAGCATGGAGCAAATGGGCATCTCCTTCGACATCTATTCGCGTACTTCCAACAAAGTGCATCACGATACCGCCTCAGCATTCTTTAAAAAAATGTATGATGACGGTTTGTTTGAAGAGAAAGAGACCGAACAATATTATGATGAAACGACGAAGACGTTTTTAGCGGATAGATATATCATCGGCACCTGTCCCGTTTGCGCCAATCCGAATGCTTATGGCGACCAGTGCGAAAAATGTGGCAGTGCTTTATCGCCGGAACAACTGATCAATCCACGAAGTGCATTGAGCGATGCTGTGCCGGTAAAGAGAAAAACAAAGCATTGGTATTTCCCTTTGCAGAATTATGAAGCATGGCTGAAGGAATGGATATTAGATGGGCATAAAGAATGGAAGAACAATGTGTACGGTCAATGCAAAAGCTGGCTCGATAGTGGTTTGCAGAGCCGCGCTATGACACGTGACAGCAATTGGGGAATAAAAGTTCCTTTGCCTGATGCAGAAGGAAAAGTGTTGTATGTGTGGTTCGATGCACCGATCGGTTATATCAGCGCCACAAAAGAATTAACGGATAAATGGGCCGACTATTGGTGCAAGGACGATACCAAGTTGGTGCATTTTATCGGCAAGGATAATATCGTATTTCATTGCATCATCTTCCCGGCGATGTTGAAAGCGCACGGGGGATTTGTGTTGCCTGATAATGTTCCGGCCAACGAGTTTTTGAATATTGAAGGGGATAAGGTTTCCACCAGTCGCAATTGGGCCGTGTGGGTAAATGAGTATGTGAATGATTTCCCGGGTTGCGAAGATGTACTGCGTTACGTGCTTTGCGCCAACGCACCCGAAACCAAAGACAATGATTTTACCTGGAAGGATTTCCAGGATCGCAATAACAGTGAGCTGGTGAGCATCTTCGGGAATTTTGTGAACAGGACATGGGTGTTGATGCATAAACTATGCAATGGCAAAGTTCCGAAGTTGCATGAAGCGGTTCTTGATGAAAAAGATAAGGCGATCATTGAGGAAATTCAAAATTCAAAGTTCAAAGTTCAAAATTTATTAGAGGACTTCAAATTTAGAGATGCGTTATACGAAGTGGTAGATCTTAGCAGGAAGGGAAATAAGTACATGCAGGAGAAGGAACCGTGGATCGTTGCAAAAAAACTTCCGGATGATGCGGCTCAGCAAAGCATTGACAACTGTTTGCATTTGTGTCTTCAGCTCACGGCAAATCTCGCAATACTCATCAATCCATTTCTTCCGACAACAGCAAAGAAAATGATCGGCATGATGAAAGTGGTTGACAAGATGCTGGATTGGGAAAATGCAGGAAGTATAAAATTATTAAGCGTTGGCTATTCTTTAAGAGAACCGCAATTGTTATTTCGTAAGATAGAGGACGAAGAGATCAAAGCGCAGGTTGAGAAACTCAAAGCCGGATCGGTCAAACAAAACAATGTAATCATGGAAACAACAACAGCAGCAGAAAGTAATGCCAAACCGGAAATAATGTATGATGATTTTGCAAAGCTTGACCTGAAAGTGGGCACGATCCTCGCTGCAGAAAAAGTGGAAAAAGCGGATAAATTATTAAAACTGGAAGTGGATCTTGGAACAGAAAAAAGAACCATTGTCAGTGGTATCGCGTTGCACTTCAAACCGGAAGATATTGTTGGAAAGCAGGTGGTGGTTGTCGCCAATCTTGCCCCACGAAAAATGAGGGGTATTGAAAGCCAGGGAATGATATTAACTGCTGAAGATAAAGCGGGTGGATTGCACTTTATCAGTCCCGAAAAACTCATTGACGCAGGGTGTGGAATAAGTTGACCATGTTCAATTTTTCCAGCACATGTCTTTTACCCTTTCTAAAAAATACTTATCTTAACCTCGTTGATCCACAGGCTATTAGAATTTTATTTTAGGGCAAAAACTACTTTGGTCGGGTTTTTGCCAACACCTAATTAAAACACACTATCATGAACAGCAAAAAACTGCTTCTAGCGATCTTCCTTTTACTTACTTTACCCGTTTTCTCGCAACAATTAGATCTGTCTTTAATACCTTATCGCCAGGGTAATCTCTGGGGTTATGCGAATCCCGACAGGTCGATTGCGATCCAACCCGCCTATGAAGAAGCGAACTGGTTTGTTTCGGGATATGCGGTTGTAAAAAAAGGCGGAAAATATGGATATATCAACAGGGCGGGAAAACTGGTTATCCCAGCTAAATTCTATGCCGCCAAGCCTTTCCGCTATGGATATTTTGATAATGCAGGAAAACACGTGGAAGGTGGTAAAACGATTCAGAATGCAGATAGTGTTTTGTTTGCCGGTGCTGCTCCAAAGCCTGATGGCGTTGAAGTTTGTATCAACACAAAGGGCCTTCGAATGTCGAAGTGTCCTGCAATAAATGAGAACACTGTGCAGGATAATAACCAGGTGGTAACTACAACATCCGAAAAGGTATATACATTGGTAAATAATGCCGGTCTCTACGACAAGCTGGTAGATGATTACAAGACCGATGATAATACTTATTATGTTGGTATCAAAAACAATATGTACGGAGTGATCAACAAACAATTTGAAGTGGTATTGCCTTTTGAATATAGTTCAATCAAAGTTTTGAATATTGGTGGCGTTCCTTACCTGGAAACAACAAAGAACGGTATGTATGGTTTGTACAGGAGCAATGGTGTGGTGTATGTTCCGTCTGATTACAGCAACATAACATACGTAAAGGCGAAGAACGGCAGTGATTACTTAATTGTTAGAAGAGATGGAAAGGCGATGGTAAAAGACATCAACTTTAATGATATTATTCCCGCCGATTATACCGACATTACTTACGATCCCGAAGGCGGATTTATTTTGACCGGCACAAACAACAGTAAAGGATATTATTTATTGAATAACATGACCATAAAACCAAGATATAGTGATGTAAGGATGTTGAGGGGAGGAAGGTTTTTATTGGTAAAGACGGCAAGTGGCAAAACAGGCTATATGAGTGCAGATGGCACAGAATATTTCGAAGACTAAAAACGGATTTGAAGAATATTAAGGATCCCCCGATAAAATCGGGGGATTTTTTTAACCACAGATTTAAGCGATCTCGCAGATTTCGCAGATCGAGTTTGCGAATACCAGAAGTATAATTTAAAAGAAGCAATATTAGAATAGAGAGCCTGGAACTTGCAAACCCAATCTGCGAAATCTGCGCAATCATATAATCTGTGATTGTTTTTTCTTAATTTCGATATTCCAAATAGTTGTTTAACTAACTAATTTCAACATGTCAAAAAGGATAATCAAAAAAGTAGCGGTACTCGGCAGTGGTGTGATGGGAAGCCGCATCGCCTGTCATTTTGCAGGAGTGGGTTTGCAGGTATTATTGCTCGACATCATGCCGAAGGATCTGCCTGCTGATGCAACCCCGATAGCTATCTCGGCGGCGGAGAAGAATAAGATCGTGAATGATGCATTGGCGGCTGCAGTTAAATCGAATCCGTCGCCCGTTTATACCCAGGACGTGTTGAAAAAGATCAGGACCGGAAATTTCACCGACAATATGAAAGACATTGCGGATTGCGATTGGGTGATCGAAGTGGTGGTGGAAAGATTGGACATTAAGCAATCTGTTTTTACCGAGGTAGAAAAATACCGCAAACCAGGAACACTCATCACTTCAAATACCTCGGGCATTCCCATTCATATGATGACGGAGGGAAGGAGCGATGATTTTAAAAAACATTTTTGCGGCACACACTTTTTTAATCCGCCGAGATATTTGCGGCTGCTTGAAATAATACCAACGCCATCCACCGATCCGGAAATTGTTGATTTCCTCATGCATTATGGTGATCTTACGCTGGGTAAAAAAACGGTGCTCTGCAAAGACACACCCGCATTCATCGCCAACCGCATCGGCGTATTCAGCATGATGGCTGTTATGCATACGATGGAAAAACTGGAATTAAGCGTTGATGATATCGATGCACTCACTGGTCCTGTTATGGGCCGTCCTAAGTCAGCTACATTTCGCACAGCTGATGTCGTTGGCATCGATACGCTGGTGAAAGTGGCGAAGGGTGTGTATGATAATTGTCCTGCTGATGAAGCCCGCGAACAATTTGTCATTCCAGCCTGGTTGAATAAGATGGTGGAAAATAACTGGCTCGGCGATAAAACAAAACAAGGCTTTTTTAAGAAGATGCCTCCGTCTGCAACTGGTGAAAAAGAAATTCTTACGCTGAATTTGCAAACACTGGAATACGGTCCTCGTCGCAAACCAAAATTCGCAACGCTGGAAGCCGCGAAACCCATTGAAGATCTTAAAACAAGGATAAAGGCTTTATGTACAGGAACAGATAAGGCAGGAGAATTCTGCCGCCAATTTCATTATCATCTTTTTTCTTACATCTCTCATCGTATCCCCGAAATAAGCGATGAGATCTATCGTGTTGATGATGCATTGATGGCCGGTTTTGGTTGGGAGATCGGTGCCTTTGAAACATGGGATGTATTGGGTATTGCCAAAACCGCGGAAGCCATGAAGGCTGCAGGCTTTAGCGTTGCATCATGGATAGATGAGATGATAGCGGGCGGCGCAACTTCTTTTTACAAAGTAGAAAATGGAAAACGTTTGTACTACGACGTTCCTACCAGATCATACAAGGCTTTACCCGGTGCAGATGCATTTATTGTGATGAAGAATTTTGAGAATGAGACCGTTTGGAAAAATGCAGCCTGCAGAACTTATCATCTCGGTGATGATGTACTCGGGCTGGAATGGTACACAAAGATGGGAAGCATCGGTGGAGAAGTACTTGAAGGCATTCAACGCTCGATCGGTTTGGCGGAAGAAAAATATAAGGGCCTGGTGATCGCAAATGCAGGCGCCAATTTCAGCGCTGGCGCAAACGTGGGTATGATATTCATGTTGGCGATAGAACAGGACTATGATGAGATCGACATGGCCATTCGCATGTTTCAAAACACAATGATGCGTGTTCGGTATTCAGGCATACCAGTTGTGCTTGCACCGCATGGACTTGCATTGGGAGGCGGATGTGAGATGTCTCTTCACGCTGATAAAGTAATTCCTGCAGCAGAAACTTATACCGGCCTTGTTGAAGTGGGCATTGGTGTGATCCCCGGCGGTGGGGGCACAAAAGAATTCGTTTTAAGAGCAGCCGATGAAGTGCACAACGGCGAACCCGAAACGATCACATTGCAAAATCGATTTTTAACTATTGCAACCGCAAAAGTTGCAACCTCAGCATACGAAGCTTTTGACCTCGGCATTTACAGAAAAGGAAAAGATACTGTAAGCATCAATCTTGATCGTCGCATTGCGGAGGCCAAACAAGCCGTTGTTGAATTATATGATGACGGCTATGTGATGCCTGTGCAACGTTCGGATATAAAAGTATTGGGACGCTCAATGCTTGGCGCCATGCATGCCGGCATCAATGGAATGTGGCGCGGCAATTATGCAACTGATCATGATGTGACGGTTGCAAAAAAACTTGCTTACGTAATGTGCGGCGGCGATCTTACAGAACCTACGCTTGTAACCGAACAGTACCTGCTTGACCTGGAAAGAGAAGCATTCCTTAGTTTGACGGGAGAGAAGAAGACCTTGGAAAGGATCCAAAGTATATTGAAGAGTGGGAAGCCGCTGAGGAATTAATATTGCATATTTTATATTGAATATTAGATAGATTTACCCACTAAACCAGCACGAATGAAAAAGCTCTTTTTCTTAGCCTCCCTCATTGTCAGCCTCACCGTTACCGCACAAAATAATTTACTTACCATGGAAGATGCCATGGTAAAAAACAGGACAACCCTTGCACCTGAGAATTTAAAACAACTTCAATTTGTATATGGCACTAATGATTATGTCTATCTCAAAAAAATGAATGAGCAGGACACCTGGATGCGGGGCAACTTTAAGATGAAGGTCGATACTGCTTTTCTTACATTGGATAAATTAAATGAAAAATTACTGGCAGCAGGACAAGCAGAAACGAAAGCAATGCCTGCCATCCAATTCAATAAGGCGCACGACTGGATAATGACGGTGAATGGTACTAAGATATCGCTGAACCCAACAACCGGACAAGTAAAAGAGATCGTTCCTAAAAATATCCTTGACAAAGAGAATGTAGAAGAAAATAGCGAAGGCTATATAGCCTATCTCGACAATCACAATTTATTTGTTGCAAAAACCGGCGGAGAAACCAACCAGGTGACCACCGATGGTAGTAAAGACATTGTGTATGCCTCATCGGTGCATCGCGACGAATTCGGTATTAGCAAAGGCACGTTCTGGGCCAATTGCGGAAAGCAACTTGCTTTTTATCGTATGGATCAAAGCATGGTAGCCGATTATCCCATCATTGACTGGAGCCAGCGCCCGGCAAAGAATGAGAACATCAAGTATCCGATGGCTGGTGATAAAAGCCATCACGTAACGGTAGGTGTGTATAATGTTGAAACAAAACAAGTGATCTATTTAAAAACCGGCGAGCCGGCGGAACAATATCTTACCAATATCGCATGGAGCCCGGATGATCGCTTTATTTATATCGCTGTGCTAAACCGTGGCCAGGACGATATGCGATTGAATCAATACGACGCTGTTACAGGTGATTTTGTAAAGCAGGTATTTGAGGAAAAAGACGAAAAATATGTTGAGCCGCTTGTGCCAATGTTGTTTTTGAAGAACAGGCCAGGCAAATTTATCTGGCAAAGCAATCGCGATGGATGGAACCATTTGTATTTATATGATACGTCTGGAAACATGATCACACAACTTACAAAAGGCAACTGGGAAGTTACCGAGGTGAAAGGCTTTGATGAAAAAGGCGATAATATTTATTACGTTGCCACAGAGGAATCTCCCATAACTAAGAACCTTTATCAACTCAATATTAAAAAGACTGAGAACGAACAGGCGATCTTTACAACGAGGCCAAAACGTATCACCCAGGTTTTCCAGTTGCACAATACACAGGTAAATACTGTTGGCAATTATGTTATCGATAATTTCAGCAGTCCCGATAATCCCCGAACCATTCAATTGATCGAAACAAGAACAGGTAAGGCAAAAACATTATTGCAGGCCGCAAATCCGTTGAGCGACTATGCAATGGGAAGGCTCAACATATTTAAGATAAAGAATACTAATGGCGATGAATTGTATTGCAGGATGTTCTTCCCCGTGAATTTTGATAGTACAAAAAAATATCCGCTCATTGCATACTGGTACGGTGGCCCGCATGCGCAAATGATAACGAACGGGTGGAATGGCGGCGCCGCTGACTATTGGTTTCAATACATGGCGGAAAGAGGATACGTTGTTTTTACCATCGACACAAGGGGCAGCGATAATCGTGGAAAAGCTTTTGAACAGTCCATGTTTGCCAAATTAGGTGATGTGCAAATGGAAGATATGATGAGTGGAGTGAACTATTTGAATGGCTTGTCGTATGTTGATAAGGACAATATGGGCCTGTTTGGATGGAGCTTCGGCGGATTTATGACCACGGATTTCATGCTCAATCATCCCGGCGTTTTCAGGGCCGCAGTGGCAGGTGGACCAGTGATGAACTGGCAACTATATGAAATAATGTACGGCGAGCGATACATGAACACACCGCAGGAAAACCCGGAAGGTTATGCTGCAACAGATCTTACCAAGCAAGTAGATAAACTAAAAGGCAAGCTGCTGTTGATCCATGGGCTGCAGGATCCTGTGGTGGTTCAGCAAAACTCAGTAAGCTTTGTAAGAGCCGCGATCGACAAAGGCATACAAGTTGATTATATGATCTATCCCGGCCATGAACACAATGTATTGGGTAAGGACCGTGCGCATTTGTACCAGAAGGTTACGGATTATTTTATGCAGTATTTGAAATAACGATCATGGGAGAAGCAGAGATCCGGCACGACGATCATCAACTCATCATCCATTCCTTCTTCATATTTTATGGCGATGCAGCCAGCGAAGAACTGAGCCGACAAATTGCTGTTGATATTGCAACGCATTGGAACGAACCTCACGCAACCATCCTCATCAAAAAGGAACGATATCATGTTCATTTCGATATCGGGGCAATGCATTATAGTTCACTTACTCCATTGGAAGTGTATGAAAACACCGATCCCCGAAAAAATTATTTCCGCATCGAAGAATATGTTCACGGCAATATTTCTTTTGTAGATGGCATCAATTGCAATACCGGTTATTTTAAACTAGAGAACCTGCTCAATAATTCCACCACAGCGGCACATGAGTACGGTCATACGATCGGGCTCCATCATCCCGACGACCTCGATATCCGCGGCAAAGGCGCCCCCGGTATCATGTATCCAAGAGGTACCTTGACCGACCCACAGTTTCAATACGATCCAAATATTGTCGCTGGCCAGAAAGGGGGTACATTAAATCCTTTTACGCGAAAGGTTTTGCAGAAAGACATTGACGATCTGCATTTGGAGAAATTACAATTTAATAAAGAGGGCCTTGCTATCCTGGGGGATTTCACTTCGATATGGCACGAAAAGCATTTGCCTTGATTGCCGTTCCTGATATTTGTTGTTGCCTTGATATGAAAAACTCTTAACTTCAAACCGCAAACTAAAAATGACGAATTCCGAATGTCTGTTCTCACCATAAATAATCTTTCCAAAAATTACGGCGGCGTCAGAGCATTAAAGGATGTAAGCTTTACCGTTCCGGAAGGTACTGTGTTCGGGATACTCGGCCCTAATGGAAGTGGTAAAACAACATTATTGGGTATTGTGATGGATATTTTGAAAGCTACGAAGGGCAGTTATTCATGGATGGATCAGCAACATTCATCTAATGCAATACGAAGACAGATTGGAACTTTATTGGAAACCCCTAATTTCTATCATTACCTAAGCGCCGAGGACAACCTGAAGATCGCAGCTAAAATAAAAGGCAAAGGAGAAGAAGATATTCCCAAAGTGCTTGAGTTGGTGAATCTGTACCAGCGGAAGGATTCAAAGTTCAATACCTATTCGCTCGGAATGAAACAACGCCTGGCCATTGCATCCACGTTGTTGGGCGATCCCAATATTTTGGTTTTTGATGAGCCTACCAATGGGCTCGACCCCGCGGGTATCGCCGAGATACGCGAACTGATCAAGCAACTCAATAAGGCAGGTAAGACCATCATTATGGCAAGTCATATTCTGGATGAAGTAGAAAAAGTTTGCACCCATGTCGCCATCATACAACAGGGAGTTTTAAAGACTGTAGGTTCCGTGGCATCCGTAATGAATACGTCGACCCACGACAATGTTACCAGTTTAATAATAGAGGTAAGTGCTGCCGACAATGCGGCATTAAAAAATGTTTTGCTGCAATTGAACGGTGTTGAAAGTATTGCGCAGGGGGATAATGATTTGCAGCTGACGTGCAACGAATCAATGACCGCAGAACAGATCAACAGATTTTGTTTTGACAAAGGAATAGTGTTGGGTAAGTTGAATTTGAAAAGAAAGTCTCTTGAAACGCGGTTCCTTGAGATCACAGGTAAACAAAGTGATCGTTAAGATCAAAATTTTATTCGCGTAATTATTATGTTGAACCTTTTTAAAATAGAGTGGCTTAAAGTGAGGACCTACAGAACCTTCTGGGTATTGTTCCTTGGCTTTCTTGTATTGTTTCCATTAGCATTTTATTTTTCTGCATACAAATACATGGACACGTTTGCCACGAAAGGCGATTTTCAGGAAGAAATGCTGAAACGTATGATTGACGCTCCTTTCGTCTTTCCAAAGGTTTGGCTGGCTTCCAGCTGGATGGGAGGAATGTTCTTTATTTTGCTCGGCATGCTGTTCATACTGTTGATCACGAATGAAGTGCAGTATCGAACTCATCGTCAAAATATTATCGACGGGTGGAGTCGCATGGATTTTCTTAAAGCTAAATTCTCCATGCTGGTATTTTTTGTTTTGGTGAGCACATTATTGGTCTTCCTGATGGGTCTTTTAGTTGGATCGATATACTCATCGTCAATGAGTGATATGTTTACGGGCATTAAATACCTTGGATATTTTGCACTAATGGCAACCGTTTACCTGATGGTAGCTTTTTTGATCGGCATATTGGTAAAACGAACGGGTTTGTCTATCATAATTTATTTTGCAATAGTATGTCTTGTTGATAATATCCTGTGGGTCATATTCACTTTAAAGGGAAATCCGCTGGGGTATTTCATGCCATTGGAAGTGGTTGATTCGCTTGTACCGAATCCATTTAAACCAAAGATGCTGGAAAAAAGAACCGTGGAAGATTATGCATTGATCATCGCTGCCTTTACTTATATTTCTGTCTATTTGTATATGATCGTTAGTTATTTCAAAAAGACCGACCTAAAAACTTAATTGTGCGTCATTATCTTTTGGCAACGAGCTCTTCAATCGCTGAGTTTAATAAAGGATGCTCAAAATCAAAACCAGCGGCCTTTATCTTTTCACAACTCACTCTTGCGCTCTTCAATACTTCGATACTTCGCTTGCCCATCATCAGCTTCAATACAAAATGCGGCACGGGTAATGCAATAAAGAATTTTCCTTTTGCTATCCTTGCCAAACGCAGCATAAATGTTTTGTTTGTTACCGGATCCGGCGCAACAGCATTATATGATCCTTCCAGGTTTTTATTCTCGATCGCATAGATGTACATGCGGCAAAGGTCGTCGATATGTATCCAGCTGATCACCTGTTTCCCATTACCCAAAATAGAAGCGATGCCAAACCGAAGTGGTTTTTTAAATTCTGCAAGTGCACCACCATCATTGCTTAGCACCATGCCTATTCTTAGTTTTACCACGCGTTTTCCGAGTACCGCGGCGGGTTCAATGCTCGCTTCCCAAAGTCTGCATGTCTCAGCCAAAAAATCAGTAGCGGGTGCGTCTGTTTCTTTAAAACCGGCGCCGTCCATTTCCTTGTCTTCGCCATACCAGCCAATGGCGCTTGCGCTGATGATCGAGCTCACCTTATTCGGATGATCCTTTAATGTGGCTACCAGCAATGCGGCACTGTTTACACGACTGTCAACGATCTCTTGCTGGTAAGCGGCTGTCCACTTTTTTTCCATCACCCCTGCACCTGCGAGGTGAACGATGTGATCGGCGGATCGTATTGCCTCAAGGTCGATAGATCGTTTCTTCACATCCCATAATGCATAACTAATATTAGGTATAGATGGTTTCGCGGCCAGGCTGCGGGTGAGAACGATCACTTTGTATCCCTTTTCAACAAGGGCATGGGTAAGCGCATTGCCAACCAATCCTGTACCGCCGGTAATTAAAATAGTTTGCATAACGTAAAAAAACTGAACCGTTTATGTAAAAACAAAACCGCCCTCATCTTGTCAATGTAATTTACAGCCATTGCCTATTAAATCGTAATTTTAATACAAAGTTTCACCGACATGAATCGCATCATTACCCTGGTCATTTTTCTCTTGTTTTTGTCACCGCTTGCAGTTTTGTCTCAACAGGTCACCTATTCGGATTATGACAAAGACGATGGGCGTGATATGAATTTCGAGATCATTGGGAAAATGAATGGGCATTACATGATATATAAAAATATCAGGTGGAAGCATAGGCTCTGCATTTACGACGATTCCATGCAGATCAAAGAAACCATCGACCTCGACTTCTTCCCCGAAAAAACCCTCAATGTTGATATTGTTGCCTATGCCAATTCCTTTTACATGATCTATCAATTCCAGAAAAAGAATATCGTGCATTGCATGGGAGTAAAGATGGATGGTAATGGAAAAAAAATTGCTGAACCTATTGAGCTGGATACAACCAAGATCTCCTTTTTCGACGATAATAAAATATACAATACCATCAATAGCGACGACAAGAAAAGGATCATGGTGTTTAAAGTTCAGAAAAAAAATGATAAAGTGAATTTTGAGACCATCTTGTTTGATGATCAATTGCAGTTGATAAAGAGATCGTACCAGACGATGGCTTTTGAAGAACGGCGAGAAACTTACCGCGAGTTCCTGCTCGATAACGACGGAACCTTTGTTTTTTCTATGGATAAAACTCCGCTGAACAGGGATTATAGCAATGTGCTGCAACTGGTAACCAAGACACCTGCACAAGACACCTTTGCTTTTCATTCCATTGACCTTCAAAAAAAATATGTCAGCGAAGTAAAACTTAAGATAGACAACCTGAACAAAAGATACCTGCTCAATTCATTTTATTATAGCAAGAACAGGGGCAGCGTGGATGGATTATTTTCTTATAGCTGGGACAAAGCAAATGAAAGGCTATATCGGTCAAACTTCACCTTACTTGATGACTCCCTGAGGTCAGAAGCGAGAAAAGATGGATCGTTCCGCGTTGCCTTTGATGATTATTTTATTCGCCAGGTGATCGTAAAAAAAGACGGAGGTTATTTGCTGATAGCAGAAGATTTTTCCAGCCAGGGCCGCGGCAATTCGGGATATAATCCATGGAACCGTTGGGACTACTACAACAATCCTTATTCATTGTCGCCAAGCTCCTACTATTATTACAGTCCCAGTTATGGATATTACCGGCCCTATAACAACAATAACTTTAGTGCGCAAAGCATAAGATATTTTTATGAGAACATTTGCGTGTTAAGTATTGATAAGAACGGCAACCGCGAATGGAACAACGTCATTCATAAAACACAATATGATGATGACAATGAGAATTTTTTGTCTTATGCGCTGTTGAACTCCGGCGATGCGATCCATTTCTTATTCAATTCGGATAATAAGAACCAGATCATTGCTGATTTCGGCATTACGGCCAATGGAACCGTAAACAGGAACCCAACCCTGAGAAGCCATGAAAAAGGCTACCAATTTATGACCCAGCTTGGCAAACAGGTTAGCGCAAGGGTGATGATCGTGCCGTGTATCTATCGCGGGTATGTTTGCTTTGCAAAAGTTGAGATCTAAAATATAAAAGGTGCTGTCATGTCGAGGTACGAGACATCAAACTTAAAAAATTTGGGTGCCGATGGTGAGATAGATTTCTCCTATCGTCGAAATGACAGGAAACATTTTTCCAATAAGTAATAATAATTACAGAATTTTGCAGCGCAACTAATTTCTAATTACCAACTACTTATTTGTGACCGGCACATTCAAAGCCAATAATCCTTACAATACTTTCCTGCTTTTTGTATACGGGCTGCTGTTGAAGTTGCCCATGTTCCTAAAACCAACGGTACCACAGCCTCAGCAGATCGATGGTTTTTTATATAAAGCATTATTAAAATGGTTGCAGGCATTTGGCAATGGATTTCCGTTGATCTATGCCATCATCGCCTATTTGTTGCTTTACACGCAGGCTATTAGTTTCAACCGGCTGGTAAATGAGCAAAGGCTGATGCAAAAGCCGAACTACCTTACCGGCATGAGTTACCTGTTGGTGACCTCTCTTTTCATCGAATGGAATACGCTGTCGGCGCCCCTTATCATCAATACTTTGTTGATATGGGTGTGGGCCAAAATGAGTGGATTGTACAATAATCCCAATCCCAAAAGTGCTTTGTTCAATATCGGTATTGCCATCGGTGTATGCACATTTTTTTATTTTCCATCGCTGGCATTCGCGGCGCTGATCATTTTTGGATTGGCACTCACGCGGCCGTTCAAGCTCGCCGAATGGTTGATAGCGCTGTTGGGTATTATTGCACCTTATTATTTTTTATTGGCCTGGGTATTTTTAACCGACAGGTGGATGGGATATAAGTTTCCCGGGTTTGCCGTTACCACACCAAAGTTCAATCAAACCAACTGGGCCTATGTGGCCATTATCATTGTATTGTTCGCTTCGATGATCGGCTTGTTTTTTATCCAGCAAAATTTTCGTCGGCAACTCATACAGGCTCGCAAAAGCTGGAACCTGGTTTTTCTATACCTTATCGTAGCCGTATTTGTGCCCTATGTAAATGCAACGCATACATTTGAATATTGGATATTATGTGCAGTACCATTATCGGCCATGCTTGGCGCTGCTTTTCTTTATCCTACGAAGAAATGGTTCCCCGCGGTGCTGCATTGGCTGATGGTGATCTTTGTGGTGGTGATAAGTTATTTTGTGGAGAGTCATAGTTGAGCCAGGCAAGAAACTTTGTTAAGTTTATAACGGCTAGTTTAGAAGGTTTAGGAAGTTTAGAAGGTTAGAATGGTTCACGCAACTAAACCTTCTAAACTTCCTAAACTCCCTAAACCAGTACTTAGCTTATATTTGCAATTCATTTTAATTACTCTACATGAAATTCGGCGTCGTAGTTTTTCCCGGCAGCAATTGCGACAGGGATATGATGGATGCGCTGCGAAATGACCTGCAGCAGGAAGTGATCCAACTCTGGCATAAGGATAAAGATATCAGCATGTTCAATACAGAAGATTGTATCGTGCTGCCCGGCGGTTTCAGTTATGGCGATTACCTGCGATGCGGGGCAATTGCACGTTTTAGCCCGATGATGCAAAGTGTTATCGATTTCGCAAAAAAAGGCGGCAAGGTACTTGGTGTTTGCAACGGGTTCCAGATACTTTGCGAAAGTGGTTTATTGCCTGGTGTGTTGTTGCGCAACAGCCAGCAGCAGTTTGTTTGCAAAAATATTTTTATGAAAGAAGGGGCATCGGAAGGAAGTCCCGCGTTAAAGATCCCCGTAGCCCATGGTGAAGGAAGGTATTTTGCCAATGAAAAAATCCTGGCCGACCTGGAGATGCACAGGCAGGTGATCTATCGTTATTGCGACGAAAAGGGCAATATCACGGCTTCGGGCAACCCCAACGGCGCTATTCATAACATTGCCGGTATCTGCAATATGCAAAGGAATGTCTTTGGCATGATGCCACACCCCGAAAGAGCCTGCAGTACTGCATTGGGCAACGAAGATGGGCGACATGTATTCAATCATTTATTTGGTATAAATTAACGTTAAATAGGCCTAAAGGCGGGCAATAAGACCTAACACGGCACGGAATTTCGTAGTTTTGGGCTTGAAAAGAATGAATATGAAAAAAATAGTTTTTGGATTGTTTTTGATGGCTGCTGCGGCAGTGGCTCAGGCTCAGGTGCTTAATCCTGTGCAATGGTCATTCACGTCAAAAAAGACGGGTGACAAAACCTACGAGATACACCTGACCGCAAACATTCAAAGTGGGTGGCACCTGTATTCACAAACACAACCGGCAGATGCGATCAATATCCCGACAGAGATACTTTTTACTGCCAACCCCCTGGTGAGCCTCGACGGAAAAGCAGTGGAAACGGGTAAGATGGAAGTGTATAAAGATAAAAGGTTGGGGATATCAGCAAACCAATATCGCGACCAGGTGGACTTTGTTCAAAAGATCAAGCTCAGGGTGAACGCAAAGACCAATCTCAGCGGAACGGTGGAATATCAAACCTGCGATGATAAAAAATGTCTTCCTCCAAAAAAGATGACATTTAACCTGGCATTGAAATAAGATGATTTGATTTTTATAGAACGAGTTCTTTCAAACAGAACTCGTTTTTTGTAAACACTCGCTATGAGAAAGCTTGTACGGCCTTTATTCTTCCTTTCTTTTTTGATGGCCAGTCTATTTTCCCTTGCACAGGCTGATTCTACGGCACCTCCGATAAAATGGAGTGTGCTTAGCAAGAAACTTTCCGATAAGAAATATGAACTGATCTTTACGGCTCCGGAGCTTCCCAATATTCATTTTTATGCGCCGGGACAGGATCTCGATGGCCTTCCTTCGGCGCAGGTTTTATTTTCGGATAGTTCTATTACCGCAGACAGTATTTTAAGTGCAGGCGAGATCGAAACTGTTCAAACAACCGTCTTCAGCAAGGGAACTGTCAAATTGTTGAAAGGGCCGCTTATTTGGAAAGTGGTTGTAAACTTCAAAGATATCGTTCCGGCGAGGCTCTTGGGTAGCCTGGCATATTTTTACAACTGGGGGGAAACATTAATGGCCGACCCTCCATTTACCTTTTCCGTTCCGATGGAAGGTGGTGTTCAAACAGGCGGAAAAATAAAAATAGCATCCATCGATATAAAACACCCGGTGATAGATTGTGGAGATGATGGTGCAGAAGATAAAAGTATCTTCAGTATTTTTCTACTGGGATTGCTTGGTGGGTTGATAGCATTAATAACACCTTGCGTGTTTCCCATGATCCCCGTCACCGTTACTTTTTTCACGCAACATGAAGAGAGTAAGAAAAGAGGATTGACCAACGCGGTTTTATACGGGGTCTTTATCTTTTTATTTTATGTGACGATCACCATTCCGTTCCATTTGGCCAGTAAGACCATCAGTCCGGAGATATTTAATAACATCTCTACGAATGTATGGCTCAATCTTATATTCTTTGCTGTGTTTGTGACGTTTGCTTTATCCTTCTTTGGTTTATTTGAAATAGGGTTGCCTTCTGGGTTGGCAAATAAGGTTCATTCCAAATCGCATCATACCAGTATTTGGGGAATATTCTTTATGGCAGGAACGTTGGCAATAGTTTCCTTTTCCTGCACAGGCCCAATACTTGGAACCTTGTTAGCCAATGTTGCCAATGAAGGGCCATGGCCACTCACTGCAGGAGCAGCGGGTTTTGGTTTAGCACTTGGATTGCCATTCGCTTTATTTGCCATGTTTCCAAATTGGTTGCAGTCATTGCCGAAATCCGGGAGTTGGATGACCGAGGTGAAAGTGGTGCTGGGTTTCATTGAATTGGCGATGGCGGTAAAGTTCCTGGCAAATGCAGACAATGTGCAGCAGTGGGGAATCATCAAAAGAGAAGTATTTGTCGGTGCCTGGGTCATCGCGGCATTGGGTATCGTGTTATACTTGCTGGGCTGGTTGAAGATCGGCCATCATTATGGTGCAAGAAGATTTTCATTTACCCGGATTGCTTTCATTGTTTTTTGTATTTCCGCGGTAGTATACCTGGCGCCCGGCGTTACCAATACACGTTTTGCCAGGTTGAGATTGTTAAGCGGATTTCCGCCACCAATATCTTATAGCGTTTACAAACACCATGTGCTGCTAACAAACAGTATTGAGCCAATGCAGAATGATTACGATAAAGCGCTGGCCAAAGCAAAAGCGGAGAACAAACCGCTACTGATCGACTTTACCGGCTGGGCATGCGTGAACTGTCGTCGCATGGAAGAAAATGTTTGGATCGATAAGGAAGTAGATAGCCTGATGAGAAATGAGTATGTGGTGGTATCATTGTATGTTGATCAAAGGACCAAGCTGCCCGCTACCGAACAAACGATCTATACAACTTCATCAGGACAGAAAAAATCCATAATAACCGTTGGTGATAAATGGTCAACCTTCCAAACAGAAAACTTTAATGCTACTTCGCAGCCGCAGTATGCGATCATTAGTCCAAAAGAAATAGCCCTCACCAAAAGAAAATTCTATACGCCAAACCCCGTTGTATTTGCCGACTGGCTAAAGTGTGGCCTCGATGCTATGCGTAAACAGCAATAAAAAAACCTCCGTGAAGGAGGTTTTGATTTTGTTTCTCTGGGGTTAAGAACTTATAATGCGATCTGTTTTTCTGTCATCATCTTGCGAAGATTGATCAGGCCATAACGCATGCGTCCAAGTGCTGTGTTGATGCTGCACTTTGTAAGGTCAGCGATCTCTTTAAAGCTCAGGTCGGCATAGTGGCGTAAAATAATTACTTCGCGTTGGTCTTCAGGAAGAAGGTCAACCATTTTTCTAACCCTGTCGTGGCTTTGTCCCGACATCATTTTGTGATCGGCTCCGGGTTCAGAAAAATTGAGCACTTCAAAAATGTCACGGTCGTCGCTTGTCTTAATAGACGGACTACGTTTTACTTTTCTGAAATGATCTACGCACATATTGTGGGCTATGCGCATGGCCCATGGTAAAAATTTTCCCTCATCGGTGTAGCGGCCGCCCTTAAGCGTATCGATAACACGGATAAATACATCCTGGAAAATGTCTTCTGCCAGGTACTTGTCTTTTACAAGTAAGTAAATTGAGGTGTAAATTTTGTCCTTGTAACGCACAATAAGGGTTGCAAGGGCATCTGCATCTCCATCCATATATAAATGGATAAGTTGCTGGTCGGTTAGGTTGTTAAGGCATTTCATAAACTTCTACAGTTTTTGGTTTAGGACTTTAGAGACAACCAATAAATGGGGAAAAATTGACGTAGAAGTCTGGGTAAATAGGCATCGACGGTTTTTCGCTTTATTGGATATTGGACTGTGAAAGTAATGATAATTTTGAAACCGCCAAACTTTTTTCAAGTTTTTTTTGGTTCAATAAAAATAAACGAACTCTTGTTACGTTGCAAATAGCTTGAGACACTTTAAGAAGATTTTCACAAATCGCGTGCATCCACGCGTAACGTCGTAAATTTACGTGGATGGGAACTTCAACTAAGAAAATTCAGCTTAAAAACGTGCAAAAGACCGGTTCCAACGCTGATGGAATACTGATCAAAGGGGCACGAGTACATAACCTCAAAAATGTAACCGTAACTATTCCGCGTAATAAGCTGATAGTAGTTACAGGTGTTTCAGGTTCAGGGAAATCTTCTCTTACCATCGATACATTATTTGCTGAAGGTCAACGGCGCTACGCTGAAAGTCTTAGCGCTTACGTACGCCAGTTCATGCAGCGCATGAATAAGCCCGACGTGGATTATATAAAAGGATTGTGCCCGGCAATCGCGATCGAACAAAAAGTGATCACGCGTACACCAAGAAGTACAGTTGGTAGCATGACGGAGATATATGATTATCTGCGCTTGTTATTTGCACGTGCAGGTAAAACCATTTCGCCCATCAGCGGAAAAGAAGTGAAAAAAGATGACGTGGCTGATGTGATCAACGCCATTGAATCATTGAAGGAAGGCGATAAGGTATTGATGCTGGTTCCATTCAAACCACAAAAGAACAGGGATATTATCGAGGAACTGAATATTCTTTTGCAGAAAGGATTCAGCCGACTTTATGATGGAAAAGAGATCATAAGTATAGACGACCTGTTGGAAGTAAAGAAAATTTCGATGAAAGATGGTCAGTATTCAATTCTCATCGACAGGCTCGTAGTAAAATCTTTTGACGAAGATGATAAACACCGAATGGCGGATTCGGCCAACACTGCTTTTTATGAGGGAGAAGGAGAATTGATCTTAAAGATCAACGGCAAGAAGACATTGCAGTTCAGCAATAAATTTGAAGCGGATGGTATTCGATTTGAAGAACCGGTGCCGAATTTATTTTCATTTAATAACCCTTATGGTGCTTGTCCCACCTGCGAAGGTTTTTCGCAGATACTCGGCATCGATCCCGATCTCATCATTCCCAACAAACAACTAAGTGTGTATGAAGGAGCGATAGCGCCATGGAAAGGAGAGAAGCTGAGTTGGTGGAAGGACCAGTTTGTTAAGGCAGCTAATAAATTTGCTTTTCCTGTACATAAGCCGATCATGGATCTTACCGATAAACAAATGGAGGTTTTGTGGGAAGGCAATCAATATGCGCAGGGCATCAATGATTTTTTTAAAGAGGTAGAACAAAATCTCTACAAGGTTCAATATCGTGTGTTGTTGAGCCGGTACCGTGGAAGAACATTGTGCACTACCTGTAAAGGATATCGTTTGCGTAAGGAAGCATTGTATGTGAAAGTTGCTGGCAAGCATATCGGTGAACTTTGTGAGATGCCGGTTGCTAAGCTACAGGAATGGTTTTCGCAATTGAAATTAAGCACCCATGATCAGCAGGTGGCCAAAAGAATTTTGATAGAGATCCATCATCGCTTGAAAACATTGCTCGATGTAGGACTTGGCTATCTTACTTTGAATAGGCTCGCTAATTCATTAAGCGGTGGAGAAAGCCAGCGCATTCAACTTACGAGAAGCCTGGGCAGTAACCTCACCAACTCTTTATACATTCTTGATGAGCCTTCTATCGGCTTGCATAGTCGTGACACGGAAAGATTGATAAGGGTACTGAAGGAACTCCGGGATCTCGACAATACTGTTGTAGTAGTAGAGCACGATGAAATGATGATGCGTGAAGCAGATCATATCATCGATATGGGCCCACGAGCAAGTCATTTAGGCGGTGAAGTAGTTGCGGAAGGAGATTATGATGAGATCGTTGGAAATAAAGTAAGTCTTACCGGTAAATATTTATCGGGCACATTAAAGATCGAAGTGCCGGCGATCACCCGCAAGTGGAATCGTTCGATAACCGTTGAAGGTGCCCGGCAAAATAATCTAAAGAACATCGCAGTAAAATTTCCATTGAATACTTTGTGTGTGGTGAGTGGCGTGAGTGGCAGTGGAAAAACTACATTGGTGAAACAGATACTTTATCCTGCATTGCAAAAAATGAAAGGAGAGTTTTCTGATAAGGCGGGATTGCATAAGGCCGTCACCGGCGATGTGGATCATATTGCGCAGGTGGAGATGATCGATCAAAACCCCATCGGCAAATCATCAAGGAGTAATCCTGTTACTTATATAAAGGCTTATGATGAGATACGGGATCTTTTCAGCAAACAACCACTTAGTAAGATGCGGGGATTTCAACCCAAGCATTTTTCATTTAATGTTGATGGGGGAAGGTGCGATGCCTGCAAAGGAGAAGGTGAACAGGTAGTGGAAATGCAATTCTTAGCCGATGTACATCTTGTTTGCGATGTTTGCGGTGGCAAGCGATTCAAAGAAGAAGTGCTGGAAGTGAAGTACAGGGATAAAAGTATTTTTGATGTGCTCGAGCTGAGTGTGGATGAAGCGGTCACTTTTTTTGAAGAGGAAGAGAGCGTTGCCAAAAAGATCCAACCGCTGAGCGATGTGGGCCTGGGTTATGTGAAACTGGGACAATCTTCCGATACCTTATCGGGCGGTGAAGCGCAAAGGGTGAAGCTGGCTTCTTTTTTAGGCAAGGGAAGAACGCAGGGAAGTATCCTGTTTATTTTTGATGAACCGACTACGGGGCTTCATTTTCATGATATAAAAAAACTGCTGACCTCTTTCAACGCTCTTATTGAACAGGGACATTCCATCATCGTTATCGAACACAATACAGATGTTATCCGATCTGCAGATTGGGTGATCGACCTTGGTCCCGAAGCGGGCGATGCAGGAGGTAATCTTGTTTTTTCCGGTAAACCTGTTGATCTGAAGAAGTGTAAGGAAAGTTATACGGGGAAATTTTTGTAAGATGATCTGACGCCCTCGTCTGACCATCTTACAAAAATTTCTATGGTCTGACCTGTCAAGATAACTGGTCAGACAAAGGCGTCAGACCAGTTACCTCAAACGATCACTGTCCTTCACCATCTTTTGATCCTTACGTATCCCTCTCGCAGCAAGGAAGAAAAAAAGAACAATAATACTGTGTAAGATCGCAGGCAGGGCGTATGTGCCTTGTACAAATGTTTTCACTTCGCGATAATATAAAAAGATCAGCAGTGCTTCGAGCAGGATGCCCAATACACAAAGCATCATTTGCGTTGAGCGTTTCTTAAAAAGAAAAATGGTGAACAGCGCCAATCCCCCAACAACCACGGTGGTCAACAACAGCAGAAAATTTTCATCAGCTTTTAGTTCGTATGGCGAAAGCCCTTTTGAATTGGTGCCGGTATAATAAGGAAATTTGAATGTGGCAAAGGCACAGGCCGATGCCAGCAATAACCAAACAGATTGAATTCGTTGTATCATGGTAAAATTCGTTTCAACAAAAATAGTCCTAAAACGGAATAGCCTTGTAAGGTTATTTTGAAAATGGTTTAGGTCAGTGTTCTATTGTTTTTTTTGCTCTCTTAAAAAAGCAGGCACCATCTGTGTTGGGGCAGCTGGTGTTTGCTGCACATCCGTAACTGCTACAGCAGGCATCAGTGTTGCCGGCTTAGGTTTTGCTTGTTCGGTTGGTTTAGAGGCATCGCCTGTTTTAGCAGTAGACTTATCCGTATCTGTCGTGGCAGTTGGTGCTTTAGCGGCAGGCTGCGGTATAAGCACCGGAGCAACAGAAGGCTTATCATCAGCCTTCAAAATTTTAGTTTCAGCAGCGCGGGGTGCTACAATAGCTTTTAGTTCCTGTGCCCGCAATAAATTTGTCGCGAATAAGCAAATGGCAACCAGGAAAAATGATTTGATGATTTTCATGTGTTCTTTTTTTAGGAATGAATATTCAATAATTTTTATCTTATTACAGTGATATAATAGGTCATTGATGGCGGATCGATTGCGCTAGCTGTGGTGTTGGTAAATTTAACTTCTACCGTATTTGCAGCAGTTACTCTTGCATAGGCGATTATCAAGCCGTTAGCTAATGCAGTGCCGGGAGAAACCATCGCTGTGCTGGTTAGATTAGCGTTAGTAACTGTAAAATTTTGAATGGCTGAATTGTTTGCCGGAACGGAAGCTACATCTACTACTACTGCCGCTTTAATTACTTCTGTTAATACAGTACCATTCGCACCCAACTTAGCTGTTCCACTAACATCCAGTGTTGCTGTTGGTGTAGTTGTTCCGATACCTACTGATGTACTTGCCGTAGCACCATTTACGCCACTTATACTTCCCAAAACCATACTGTTGTCTTGTGCAACCATTGCGAAGGCGCCAACAGCAGTTGTATTAACCCTGGAAGCGGCGTTCACATCACTATAGCTACCGAGAAAAGTATTGTTGTTACCATTGACATAGCTGTCGCCGGCACCTGTACCGAGGGCTGTATTATAATTTCCAACAGTTGTATTTAGCAATGCATTTACACCTACAGAGGTGTTATAAAAACCAGTTGAATTGTTATTTCCCGCCTGGTATCCTAGTGCGGTATTCCACCCGCCTTTTGTATTATTTACGAGGGTGTGGAAACCCATCCCCGTATTATAAAGGCCCGAGTCTAATTGGGCGCCAGCGACTAAGCCTGTGCCATTATTATACAAAGATTCGTAACCGACTGCCACTGTTTCATCACGCTGATTATTATACCCGGCTCTGCGACCTATTAAAACTATACGGCTGGATGTAGTATCGAAATTCCCAGCAAAATTTCCGACAGCTGTATTATCATCTCCCCGTACTAGAAATTGAATCGCAGCTAATCCGACCGCCACATTATTGCTTCCGGTTGAATCATTATACAAGGCGTTTTCACCAATAGCGTTATTTCTTATTCCTCCTCTTATATTGGCGATAGCCTGGTAGCCTAATCCTACATTGTCGCTACCCGTAGCTCTTCCACTTACGCCCTGCCCCGCAGTGTGGCCTACGAATGTGTTGTTATTGCTTGTTACATAGAAACCTGCGTAAGTGCCAATACCAATATTATTTGATGCTGTTGTTACCTGGTCAAGAGATCCGGCACCGATCGCGACATTATAATTACCGGTAGTATTGCTTTCCAATGCGTAATAGCCATTGGCAACATTATAGATGCCGGTGGTATTATCTTGCGCACTGTATGCACCGGTTGCTGTATTTCCCAAGCCAGTAGAGTCGCTGCTCAAAGCTCCACCACCAATGGCTGTATTGTCATTGCTTCTAAAGACTCTGCCGGCATTGTTGCCAACAGCTGTGTTGTTGCTACCTGTTGTACTTTGATACATAGCAGCATTACCAATTGCAGTATTATTGGTCCCTGTCTTATTAGACGTTAGTGAGTAGCTCCCTACAGCAGTATTAGCACTTGCAGTAGTTGCGCTATCCATACTTAAATAACCTACCGCTGTATTTGGATAGGTTGCTATTGAACTCCGCAAAGCCCTGCTGCCGATGGCCACTTGCTGACTACCGCTGGTGTTGCTGTTTAAAGCCATGGCGCCAAGAGAGGTATTGTCTGATCCCGAAGTGAGATTTGTCATGGCACTATCGCCCACTGCCACATTGCGGTTGCCAGAGACGTACGCAGATACACCCCTCATTGCCTGGTGACCCACCGCAGTATTCTTAGCACCCGAATTCACTAAATACCCGGCTCCATAACCGAGACCTGTATTTTCAATTCCGGTTGTACTGCTGCCCGTTGTAAAATTATTATAGGTTAAAGAATAAGCACCCAAGCCGGTATTGTAATTGCTCCTGTTGTAATAACCGGATACGTAACCAATAAATGTAGTAAGGCTGGCTGTATCATTGCTCAACGCCGATTGCATACCTATTGCTACATTATAACTACCACGTTTATTTAAGAAAGCTGCATAACGACCTACCGCAGTGTTCCAGTTTCCTGAAGAATCTGCTTCTAAAGCGCCAACACCAATACCTGTGTTTTCGATACCGACCTTATTATTTCTTAAAGCGCGCCAGCCAACAGCCACATTTAAAGATCCGCTGCTATCATATTCCAGAGCTTCATGCCCTACCGCAGTATTCTGATCTCCTTTTCTGTGATAATACATCGCATCTGCGCCCACGGCTGTATTAAATGATGCACTATCGCTGCTACGTAAAGCACTTAAGCCCAAACCCACATTATAAATACCTGTGCGGTTAAACTCCATGCTATAAGCACCAATGGAGGTATTGTAATAAGTATTTATTGATGAATCACGCTGGCTGTAATAGCCAACTGCAGTATTAAAACCCTGTGCCTGTTGTTTGCTGAGCGTTTTATAGCCAATTGCCACGTTACCATTTGTATTCAATGCACCGCCCAATGAACTATCACCAATAGCGATATTCTGACTACCGTTATCAACCCTGCTTAAAGCTTCTGCGCCTACAGCTACATTACTGAATCCAAATCCTGCCCAGGCCATGGCGCTATCTCCAATTGCGGTATTTCTTCCGGTTGTATTTCCGTGAAGGGTACTTCCTTGTAGGCTATATAAAGCACGATATCCAAGTGCGGTTGATTTAGGATTGATAAACGCTCCATAGCCTGCTTCGACACCCACGGAAGTCATTCGTGTTGTAGTATTGCCGGCAAAAGAATAATTCCTGCCCGCCCGGTATCCAACGGCGACATTATTGCTGTCACGGTTGCGTTCACCTGCGTAGGCACCTATGAATGTGTTATAGCTGGTGGTATCGTTTAATGTTCCTGCCCTGAAACCCATAAATGTGTTGTTACGGCCTGTAGTAATACCTGCATCAGTTCTAAAACCCAAACCGGTATTTGCAGAAGCGCTATCCAACATGCCCGACGCTGTATTTTTTATCCGAAAGCGTAAAGCAGTATCGTTAAGCGTTCCCAAAAAGTTTGAAGAAGTTATATTACTGTTGCCGGTAATTTTCCACGCAGTGGTATCTGCATTGCTACCATCTGTAAGCCATATCCATTTAATGCCATTGTAATAGTAGAAGCCTGTACTATCAGGTGTCGCCTGAAAAATAAGCAAACCCGTAGCAGGCGTTGTGATGGCATTTTTTTCGGTCTTGCTCATTCTGGGTATCAGCACTCCCTTTGCGGTGCTGCTTACATCCAGGATGGAACTGGCATTGGCCGTAGCACCTGTCGTGTTGATACTTACTGATTGAGAAGCTGCAGTGAAATGCAGGATGGCTACTAAAACAAAAGCAACCACCAGGCGTAGTGATCTGATCATAGATGATTAAATTATTTAATAAATAATTTGTTATAGAAAAAAGCTTCCGGGTATTGGTTTTTGGGAGGTATTAGGGATCGCTATATCGTACCGGTGCGGTTGTACGAAAATAAGAATTAATCACAATAAAAAAAGCTATCCGTGATTACGAAATAGCTTTTTATTTGGTTGATCGTGTTATAATAGTTGATCGAAAAAAGATCGTTACTCTTTGATCTTTGCGGGAGTGGGCTGCGTCTTCGAATCTGGAATTTCCTTCCTATTTGGAACAACCAGGTTGTCGGTACGCACCGGCGCTATCGAAGTAGGTTGCTTATTCTCTTGATTGGCTTTAGGCTGATCCGGTTCATTTATTTTTGTGACCTTCAATGGTGCCTGGCTGGGCTTACCATCTGTAGCTGTTGACGCGGGCTTTTCGACATTCGCCGGAGATACGGTCGGTTCTGCAACATTCTTGTCTACCTGCAATACTTTACCCTTCGATTCCGGTGGTTTTGGTGAAGCACCTGTTTGCTTAGTTTGTTGCGCCTTGGTTGTCACCGAAAGAAAAAGCATGCCCCCGAGGATCGTCAACTTAAAAAAACTTTTTTTCATTGTTTTTATTTTAATTTTTTCAGTTTATTGTTTTACAAAACGATAAGTAGTGATATCACCGTTGTCCCTTACCATCTTCAAAATATATGTTCCTGCCGGTAATGGTAATACGTTCAGCTGAATGGTATTGACAGTTGGCTTCATTGATGAAATGTATTTACCATCTGCAGCATATACCTGCAAATTAACCTTGCCTGCATAAGAAGAAGGCATTTGTATATTAAGCACGGTGGTGGCAGGATTGGGGAATATCTGCACGTCTTCCTGTCCTTTTGCAAACTTCACTGCACGCACGGGTGAATAAGTAAAGCTGCCTGATTTGTCTATGATCTTGATGCGATAAAAATTCCATCCTGTAGCAGGTGAATAATCAAAGTCCATATATTGCGATGCAGGCCTTTGCAAAGAGTTCACCGTCAGCAAATGACTGAAACCTGTTCCTGTAAGTGATTTCTCCACTTCATAATAAAGCGTGGTTTCTTCATTGGCAACATCCCAGTTGAGGCGTACTTTATTGCCATCGGCAATGGCGGTAAAGTAAAGCAGTTTGATCGGCAGCGCATTGTATTTACTGTAACTGGCCAGGGTAAATCTTCTTTGCGATGAATCATTGAAGACCATGGCAGAAGTATTTGAAGTAACGTACCCCGACAAACTATCCGGCCCGATAACTCTTCCCGCGGCCCAGCCTCCGGGCACATCCCACATTAAAGGAGGCCTGAGGATATACTGCGCAACAAGCAGGCTGTCTCTAATAGCGGAATTGGCACTTACAAAACTTCTTCCTCTCCAGGAAAGGCTGAGATAACCATCATCATCTGGTCCTGATGCAGCATTGCTGCTGATCTCCCAATATTCCACCTGGCTGATATGATCGATAGGAGGCGTCCAAAAGTTAGTGCGATCGTAGGGCTGGGCATACCAATACTCAGCGGTATAAGTAGTGGCATTGCTGTTGAACTTGGCCATTTTCACAGGGGCATAAAGACTATCTGTTTTTCCAATAGGGAAAAGATAGAATGGCGAGATAGGAGGAGGAGTAACGGTGGTAGCCACATTTGCGACCCTGCTCAATCTTCCATTCACCCAGCTTTTGGTAAAATTGCTTGTTGATACAATTGCTGCCGTAGCTGCATTAGATACTAAAAGACTATCTTGGGCAAAACCACTTTTGGTGAATACAAAACCAGTGTCGAGGTTAAGAATATTTCTTACCTCACAGGAAGAAAGCAAGGTATCACCGATCGTGTTTCGAATGAAGAGATTATAGAATCTTGTCTTGCCATAAAAGCTTTGACGAAAACCGCCACGAAAAAAAACATTGCCCGTGCTGGTAATATCCATCGCACCTGTTGCTGTAGAATCGAGCCATCCTTCGGGGGAACTGGCTGTTGTTTTAAGCAGGTAAATAGAATCGCCGGTGCTTTTCAATAAGGCACTCCCGATAAAAGATATGCCACCATTGATAACGATCTTGGTGCCGGCGGTGGTCACCATAATTACGTTGGTGGCACGAACCAGTTGCTGTGCATTGCTTTTGAGGGCAGTGGCAGCAAAAATTGTAAACAGTAGTTTTCTCATAACTTCAAATAATTAGCCGTACAAAAGTAGGTATTGATCTTATTTGTTTTCTAATTTTTGTAATCTTATCAACAGATCGTTAGTTGCCTTTTTCAATTCGTCGATGGTCTTTTGCTGGTCGGTAATGATCTGTTGTTGTTCTTGCATGGCTTTTGTAAGAACAGGGATCAAACCGATATAATTCACCGCCTTATATTTGATCTCAGGATCGGCTTTGTTTTCGCCGGGATGCGTGGCATTTTCGACCAACAGCGGCAATACTTTTTCAAGGTCTTGCGCTACAAATCCATATTGAGTTCTTGTAGGGAAATTGAAACTTTTATACTCATCTGTCTTTAAATTATAGGTTACTGGCTTTAGTTGCTGGATCAAACCAAGCATTCCACCGGCACTCCTGTCTGTTGCGGCAATAGGGTTAATATCTTTTTTGAACATCGCATCTGAAACATTGGTCCATGTGCCGGTATATCCTCCGTTTCCGTTACATACAACACCATAGTTAGTGGCGCCACCCGAAGCCGTTCCATAAACGCCATAGTTCGTCTGACCAGTTGCTCCGGAAGCAGTGCCAAAGACACCGTAGGTGTTAAATACGGATGCGCCGGGGCTTGCCGAACCATATACACCAATGTAATTACTACGGAAGTATCCGCCATAACCATATCCTGCTGTTGTATTAAGGACTGTTCCGACTACGCCCCCAACATCAGCGCTACCCGCATAAGTATTTTGGGCATACACCGGTGCTCCGTTTCCGCCAACGGTTGTTGCATTATTGGAAACAAAATAACCTGCGTTAACCTGGGTAGTAGCTGTAGTGTTTGCAACATGCAAAGTTGCAGATGGGGCATTCGTTCCTATACCGACCAACGTATTTGCAGCAGCGCCATTGATCCCATTTATACTGCCCAATACCAAACTATTACTTTGTGCCACTGTAGCATTTGCACCAATTGCTGTTGCATTGCTGAAGTTGTTACCGGTTGCATCTGCATTATATCCTAAATAAGTATTTGCTGTACCGGTTGAGTTATTGTCACCGGCATTGTAACCAACCCCCACATTGCTTGAAGTAGTGGTGCTATACAGGGCACGATAACCGATAGAAACATTGTTGGCTCCGGTGGAATTCGTATATCCTGCACTCCACCCGACCGAGGTATTGTTGCTACCCGTACTATTAAACCGACTGGCATAACCTCCAATTCCGGTATTAAGGTCTGCAGTATTAGTATACAGGCTGTAAAAGCCCACAGCAACATTATCCCCCCCTGTCTGATTATTGTTCAAGGCCCTGTGGCCTAAGGCCGTGTTATCGTTTCCGGTCGTGATCGAATTAAGTGATAGCGAACCAAGGGCCGTATTCCAATTACTTCCCGTACCGGATTGCATTGACTGGTAACCAATGGCAACATTGCCTACTCCGATCGTATTTGCAAACAACGATTTGTATCCCATCGACGTATTTAGATCACCCGTACTATTATTGGTCATAGACTGTGTACCGACTGCGGTATTGCTACTACCTGTATTATTGTTTCTTAGCGAAAAAGCGCCGAGGGCAACATTGTTATCGGCATTGTTGCTGAACATGGCGCTATCGCCTAGGGCTGTGTTGTAATTGTAGGTACTGGCATTTCCGAGAGCCCTTGTTCCAACTGCGGTGTTTCCGTTTCCGGTGGTGTTTCCAAACAAAGGACCCATACCGAGGGCGGTATTGCTTTTGCCAGTACTAGTATTCCTGAGCGTATAAGCACCTACTGCTGTATTTTCTATGCCCCTTAATGAATCGGTAGCAGCGGAACCACCATAGCCGGATTCAAAACCTACAAATGTATTCTCATTGGCAATATTCTTATATCCTGCCCAGGCACCAACTGCTGTAAGACCATTAACATAGTAATTTGTGGTAGGAGATCCTGTTCCTGAGCCAGATGCTCTGTAACCCAGGGCGGTATTATTTTTACCACCAATGGCAAACAGCGAATAACGTCCGACCGCGGTATTATACCAGGATGAATCAGTGAATTCAATTGCGCCAACACCTACTGCAACATTCTCAAAGCCGTTTTGTGTATAGCGCAGGGAGCGCCATCCCATCGCCGTATTGTATGAACCCGATGTGTCGTAATACATTGATTCAAATCCCACAGCAGTATTAACGCCATTTGTTTTATGGTTGAACATTGCTAACGAACCAACGGCAGTATTGGCGCCACCGTTTACATCATTCACTAATGCATCGTATCCAACGGCAACATTATAATCACCATTCATATGGTTGTAGAGGGCATTTGTGCCCAGGGCAGTATTAACATAAGCAACTGTATCCGAACGCAGGGCGCTGGTGCCCAACGCTGTATTGCCCCAACCTGTTCGGTGATTGTACATGGAAACGTAACCAACAGCTGTATTATAATAGCCCGCGGTATCATTGCGCAATGCACCGGCGCCAACAGCCACCTGGCCATAATAACGTGTGAATCGGAGTGCATCGTTACCAATAGCAGTATTATCAAAAGGATATGCTGAGCCAGCCGGATTATATGCTTCCATCATAGAGGCGTTACCAACCGCTGTATTATTGCTGCCGATCTTGTTGGACATTAGAGTATAAGTTCCTAAAGAAGTGTTAGCCTGCCCACTGACAAGACTATCCTGGCTTGAATAACCTACTGCCGTATTGGGATAAGGAGCTGTTGCTTTCAACAACGCCCTGCTGCCCACAGCCACACTTCCGCTTTGACCAGTAGTGTTTTTACTTAAAGCCCGGTAACCAATACCTACATTGTCATTTCCCCTGTTTTGCTGCATCGCTGAATCGCCAATTGCTACATTACGTGAGGGTGCAGTAGAAGAGAGCGCGCCCGGCAAACCAATAGATCCCGCAAAATAACCCATCGCGACGTTCTGGCTTCCCAATGCATTGGCTGTCATCGTAGCATAACCAACCATTGTATTTTCAGCGCCCTGGGTAATTGAAGATGACCCAAATGAATTTAGGTAACCTGCATATGCACCGACTGCTGTTGAGTAATCGCGGTTACTATATGCAAGAGACTCGAACCCAACAGCTGTAATGTAATCTGCTGAGTCGGTATGAAAACCAGCACTCCTTCCCACTGCAGTGTTATAGGAGCCCGTTGAGTCGGCCTCTAATGCGCCGGTTCCTATAGCAACGTTTTGTTGGGTGGCCCTGCTTGCATACAAGGAATTCCATCCCACTGCGGTATTGGCGCCTCCTGAGGTATCGGTAAACATGGATTGATAACCTACCGCGGTATTGAGGTCATCTGAGTTGTGGTAATACAATGCGTTTCCACCCAGGGCCGTATTATAATGGCCAGTGGTATTGCTGCGCAACGCAGATACACCTAGTCCTGTGTTGGCGTATCCGCTCCGGTTGCTGTTTAGCGATACATAACCTATTGCAGTATTATATGCGCCTGAAGTATCATTACTTAAGGTGCTTGCTCCAATCGCCGTCTGACCATAATAGCGCGTAAACCTGAGTGCATCATTGCCTACTGCAGTATTGTTATTAAGATTTGTTGGAATTGCTGCATTTACCGCTTCGTACATTGCTGCATTACCAATAGCCGTATTGGCAGCACCCTGTTTATTTTTCGTCAGGGAATAACTACCAAGGGAGGTGTTGGCACCACCGACGGTTGAACTGTCCTGGCTGGAATAACCAATGGCGGTATTCGGATAAGTGGAAGTAGTGTTATACAAGGCTCTGCTACCGATAGCTACATGCTGACTGCCGGTAAAATTTTTGACGAGCGACATAGAACCGATCCCAACATTATCGCTACCGAGATTATTGTTCAAACTACTGTCTCCCACAGCAACGTTCCTGCTTGATGTGAATACGTAATATCCCAGGATGTTTGAGTTGAGTGCATGAAATCCAACGGCCGTATTTTTTTTACCCACGGTATTGGAAAATAACGCAAGACGCCCGACAGCTGTATTTTGAGAGCCTTCTGTAGGATCACCAAGTGTATAAACGTTATTATAATAAAGTGCATTGGTTCCGACGGCTGTGGTATAATGCGACTTATTAAGATATGCAGCTTGTGTTCCTATTGCCGTCACCTCTGAAGTAGTATCTCCCGCCTGGTTAGCATAGAAGCCCAATGCTGTATTGTAATTTCCTCTTTTAAGATTAAATAAAGATCCTCTGCCAATGCCGGTATTGTAATACCCTGAAGTATCATTCTCGATGGCGCCAACACCAACCGCAGTATTCATATCCCCGATCTTCCTGTTTCTCAATGCCCGCCATCCCACGGCGACGTTATAATAACCCACACTGTCTTTTTCCATAGATTCGATACCAACAGCCGTGTTGTAATCTCCCTTCACAAAGTTGGCCATACTTCCTTCACCAATGGCGGTATTACCCGTCGTATTCTTTGCGCTCAACAGCGCTGCCCTGCCGACAACAGTACTATAGTAATTACTGTCTGCATTTAACATGGCACCTGCCCCGACCGACACATTGGAATAACCAATTTTATGGGTCTGCATGGAAGAATTGCCAATGGCAGTATTGTCATCAGAGGATACATTGTTGGTTAGCGCATAATGGCCGATGGCTGTGTTCCAGATCCCTGTTTTGGTACTGTCCAGTGCACGATACCCCAGGGCCGTATTGCCATTACCGGTTGTGAGGTTGCTCATCGTCTTGTAACCCAGGCCGGTATTTTCACGGGTAGAATCAAGGATACCGGAAGCAATATTTCGTATCCTGAAACGAAGGGCGGTATCATTCAGCGTGCCCAGAAAATTGGTAGACTTTATATTGCTGTTACCTGTTATTTTCCAGGCTGTGGTATCTGAATTATTACCGTCAGATAGCCAAACCCATTTGGTATTCGGTGCATCGTAATAATAAAAGCCGGTGCTGTCAGGATTATCCTGGAAAATGAGGAGGCCATTTGTCGGGGTGGCAATGGCATTCTTCTGCGTTTTGTTCATACGGGGTATCAACACTCCCTTTGCCGTGCTGCTTACATCCAGGATGGAACTGGCATTGGCTGTGGCTCCTGTAGTGTTAATACTTACTGATTGAGCATTTGTAGTAAGATGTATAGTGGTTGCAAGACTTGCGATAACCACTAAACGTAGAAGTTTGGTCATAAACAGGCTGGTTAAAATAATAAAATGGGTGATTGAGTTTTTCTCTGGAGATCGGACCTTAGATAATGCAGTCGGAAACGTATTGGTTTGGGCCATTAAGGTAGAACTTTTTTTAGAAAAAGGCCGACCCAGCCATAATTATTTAGCATCTAGCTATACGGCATTGAGTATCCGGTATTCTCCACCGGGGGATAGGTATCATTGATCAACGTAGTTTTAATGAAATTTGATCGAACCATAAAAAAAGCTTCCCGCAGGAAGCTTGATCGTATCAAACAAGACGTTAATTATTAGCCGGATCTAGTTTACTTTTTGTTGCTGGGGAACAGCAGGCGTTTTTTTTATTTCTTTTACTGCAGGCGCTGGAGCACTGCTATTCTCGATATGCAATATTGGTTTGTATTCAGTGTTGGTTTCGGGTGCAACTGGCGACAGACTGGAAAATGCAGGTTTGATCGGCATGATCGCCCTGGCGGGTTTAATTTCCTCCTTTGCTTTATCGGTAACAGCTATTGCCATAGTTGTTTTTGTATCTGTCGGTTTAAGTTCCGGCTTCATAGTTTCCGTTGTTTCCTTTGCAGCTTGTTTAAACGGGGCTTGTTGTACGGAGCTCGACGGCATCGTAGATGTAGTTGCTGTCGTTGAATTTGCCTTGTTTGCTGTAGCTGCATTCTTGCTATCCAGGGGTTTTACTTCCTGCTTTAGGTCTTGCCCTTTTGCAGTAAAACTTATAAGAGTGGCGGTGCCTACGCAAAGCAGCAATGTGATGGATGTTTTCATTGTTTCTATTTTAATTTTTTCAGTTTATTGTTTTACAAAACGATAAGTAGTGATATCACCGTT
>Ga0070682_100000075_pt1 | contig 90547 bp, 93 predicted proteins | sample KBSC63LmetaG_FD_64668 | JGI IMG/M metagenome (GOLD analysis project Ga0070682, IMG submission 64668) | Corn rhizosphere microbial communities from Kellogg Biological Station, Michigan, USA - KBS C6-3L metaG | ecosystem: Host-associated > Plants > Roots > Rhizosphere | place: USA: Michigan...
GATGTCGTCCTCGAGCGCGTCGAGCTTGTTGCCGATCTTGCGCAGCATCGGGAAGCAGTAGTCGAAGCTGTCGTCGACGAGGCGGTAGAGCAGGTAGCCGGAGCCGCGCGAGAAGAGCTGTTCGCGCAGCTCCTCTTTGGCCCGGCAGCGCTCGAACAGGTACTCGACCGGCTGCAGCGGCAGGTTCGGGATCGTCACCACGTAGTCGGGGCCGACGAAGAGGTCGAGCTCGCCGGCGCCCAGCCGCCCGGCGGCGGGGTCGAAGATCGGCAGGTGGAGGACGATGAAGAGGTAGTCGTCGTAGACGTCGATCTTCGGCCGCTGGTTGCGCGAGAGCACGTCCTCGAGGTCCAGCGCGTGGAATTCGAAGTGCTCCTCGAGCCAGGTCCGCTCCAGCGAGCCGGGCCACTCGATGTTGACCCAGCGCAGGCCGTTCGACTCGATTTCCTCGACGTGGGGCTTCTGGGGCTCAGGCGCCGCCGGTTGAGAGACGAGCTCGCCGCGCCGGCCGGGCCGTCGCAGCCTCGGTTTCGGAAGGTTCGGCATCGTTCAGTCCGATCGTCTCTTGTTGCAGCGGGCTCATCGCGGTGCCTAGGTTAGCCGCCTTGCAGCCGGTAGAAGCTGACGCCGGTCCCTGGTAAGGTTCTTGCCACATAAGCGCCACATCTAGAGGGGTGGAGGGACTGGCCCATTGAAGCCCCGGCAACCATCGCGACCGCAAGGTCGAGACAGGTGCCAACTCCAGCAGGTCGCACAGGCAGAAATGCAAAAGCGATTTGGAAGATGTGGGGAGACGTCCGACCGGACCTCGCCCCACAAATGGCGAGGTTTTTTCGTAAGAGCGAAAAGAGGATCGGATGTCAGTCGAGAGCTTGAAGTGCAAGGAGTGCGGGGCGACCTACGAGCTGGACGCCAGCTACGTCTGTGAAAACTGCTTCGGCCCGCTGGAGGTCTCCTACGACCTCAGCGGCCTGGACGCGGCCGAGGTGAAGCGGCAGATCCAGGCCGGGTCGCAGGGGATCTGGCGCTACGCCGACTTCCTGCCGTTCAAGGGGCGCGCCAGCGACCCGCTGGAGCCGGGGCTGACGCCCTTGCTGCGAGCGGACCGCCTGGCCGAGCGGCTGGAGACCGGAGCCGAGATCTGGATCAAGAACGACGCCGCCAACCCGACCCACTCGTTCAAGGACCGGGTGGTCGCGGTGGCCGTGGCGAAAGCGAAGGAGCTCGGCTTCTCGACCGTCGCCTGCGCCTCGACCGGCAACCTCGCGAACGCCGTCGCCGCCCACGCCGCCGCGGCGGGCCTCGACTCCTACGTCTTCGTCCCGGCCAACCTGGAGGAGCAGAAGCTGCTCGCGACCGGCGTCTACGGGACCAACCTGGTCGGCGTCCGCGGCAACTACGACGACGTCAACCGCCTCTGCACCCAGCTGGCGGAGGAGCGACCCTGGGCCTTCGTCAACGTCAACCTGCGCCCCTATTACGCCGAGGGCTCGAAGACTCTCGCCTATGAGACGGTCGAGCAGCTCGGCTGGAAACTGCCGGACCGCGTGGTCAGCCCGATCGCCTCCGGCTCTCTCTTCACCAAACTCGGGCGCGGCTTCCAGGAGTGGCTCGACCTCGGCCTGGTCGAGGGCAAGCAGCCGGTCTTCAACGGCGCCCAGGCGCAGGGATGCAGCCCGGTCGCGACCGCCTTCGCCGAAGGCTGGGAAGTCTGCAAGCCGCAGCGGCCGGAGACGATCGCCAAGAGCCTCGCGATCGGCGACCCCGCCGACGGGCCCTACGCGGTCGAGCATGCGCGCAAGACCGGCGGCGGCGTCGACTCGGTCACCGACCAGGAGATCCGCGAAGGGATCAAGCTGCTGGCGGAGACGACCGGCATCTTCACCGAGACCGCCGGCGGGGTCACCGTCGGCGTCCTGCGCAAGCTGGCCGAACGGGGCGAGCTCTCCGACGGCGAGCGGGTCGTCGTCTACATCACCGGCGAGGGCTTGAAGACGCTCGACGCGACGCGCGATACGTTCCAGATGCACGAGATCGACCCCAGCCTCGACAGCTTCGAGAGCGAGTTCCGCCAGGAGGTAGCCGCCTAGATGTCAGTCACTGTGAAGATCCCGACGCAGCTGCGCGCCGCCACCGGCGGCGAAGCCCAGCTCGAAGTCGAAGGCTCGACCGTCGGCGAGGTCCTCGACGCCGTCTTCGACGCCCATGGCGGCCTACGCGACCGAATCACCCAGAACGGTGACCTGCGGCGTTTCGTCAACGTCTACGTCTCCGGCGAGGACATCCGCTTCCAGCAGGGGTTGGAGACCTCGATCAACGACGGCGACGAGGTAACCATCCTTCCCGCGGTGGCCGGCGGCTGAGCCTCTCCGAACTTTGGGGGGCTATGGGGGGCTATAACCCCCACAATCTCGGAACCAGTGAAACCGCCAGTCGTAATTCTCTGCGGGGGACGCGGAACCCGCTTGCGCGAGCGGACCGAGTCGGTGCCGAAGGCGCTGGTCGAGATCGGCGGCCGGCCGATCCTCTGGCACGTGATCCAGATCTACGCGGCGCAGGGGTTCGAGCGCTTCCTCCTCGCGACCGGCTACATGGGCGAGGCGGTGGCGGAGTTCGCCGCCGCCGAGCGCTGGCCGGAGGGGGTGCGGGTCGAGTGCGTCGATACCGGGCTAGACACGCCGACCGGGGGGCGAGTGGCGGCGCTGGCGGACGAGCTGGAGAGGGAGCGTTTCTGCGTGACCTACGCGGATGGCGTCGCCGACATCGACCTTGACGGCCTGCTCGGATTCCATCGGGAGCAGGGAGCGCTGGCCACGGTGACCGTCGTGCGCCCAAACTTGCAGTGGGGAGTCACCGAGCTCGCTGGGGACTCGGTCGCCGGCTTCGTCGAGAAGCCGCGCAGCGAGCACTGGATCAACGGCGGCTTCTTCTGCTTCGAGCCGGTGGCCCTCGACTACCTCGGTCCCGAGAGCGTGCTCGAGCGCGAGCCGCTGGAGCGCCTGGCCGCCGCTGGCGAGCTGCGCGCCTACCGCCACGAAGGCTTCTGGGACTGCATGGACACCTACAAGGACGCGGTCGTGCTCAACGACCTCTGGGCCAGCGGCCGCGCCGCCTGGCGGATCTGGGACGCGGCGCCGGTGGACACTCCTTGAAGCGCTCGCTGGTCACCGGCGGCCACGGCTTCGTCGCCTCCAACCTGGCGCGGGCGCTGCTCGAACGCGGCGACGCGGTCAGCGTCCTCGACCTGGCGCCGCCGCCGCAGTCGGGGCTGGCCCTGCAGGGGATCGACTCCGACGTCGAGCTGCTCGAAGTCGACCTGCGCGACGCCGCGGGGGTCGAGGCGGCGATCGCGGCGGGAGAGTTCGACGTCGTCTTCCACCTGGCGGCTCAGACGCTGGTCGGCCCGGCGATGGCCGACCCGACGCAGACCTTCGAAGTCAACATCCGCGGCACCTGGACGCTGCTCGAGTCCTGCCGCCGGACCGAGGTGCCGGCGGTCGTCGTCGCCTCCTCCGACAAGGCCTACGGCCCGAGCGACGAGCTGCCCTACCGTGAGGAGATGCGATTGCAGCCCGCCTCGCCCTACGAGGCGAGCAAGGCAGCGGCCGACGCGATCGCGCTCAGCTACCGGCCCGCCTACGGCCTGCCCGTGGCCGTCACCCGCTTCGCCAACATCTACGGCGGCGGCGACCCCAACTTCTCGCGCCTGATCCCGGAGGCGATCGCCGCCGTCCTCGACGGCCGCCGCCCCCAGATCCGCTCCGACGGCAGCCCCGAACGCGACTTCCTCTACGTCAGCGACGCCGTGGCGGCCTACCTGGCCGTGGAGCACGCGGTCGGCGCCGGCGGCCCCGGCGCGGGGGAGGCGTTCAACGCCGGCGGCGAGCGCCCCTACTCGGTGGCCGAGGTCCTCCAGACCGTGGTCGACGTCTCCGGCACCGACCTGCAACCCGAATTCCTCGGCACCGGCAACCCCAGCGGCGAGATCGACCGCCAGTACGTCGACTCCACCAAGCTCCGCGAGATGACCGGCTGGAGCCCCGAGATCGACCTCCGTGACGGCCTGATCCGCGCCCTCGACTGGTACCGCGACCACTCTGAGCTGCGTCCGGTCTCGAGTGAGGCAAAGTAAGAGTAATACCTGTAATACTCTTACTTTGTGAAGATCACGAGCAAAGGCCAGGTCACGATCCCGAAGGGGATCCGCGATGGATTCGGCTTCATGCCCGGCACCGAGGTTGAATTCATCGAGGACAACGGCGAAATCAGGATCCGAAAAGTCGCCGGGGGAAGCAACCGAGGGAAGGAAATAGTCGACCATCTGCGCAGGGCAAGCGGCGGCACTAATCGCCTAACCACCGAGGAAATCATGCGCATGACCCGGGGAGAGGACTGGGGCGCCGGATCCTTGGAAGAGGGTGATGGCGACCCTCGTTGACTCCAATGTCTTAATCGACGTCATCGAGGAAGAGCTTGCCTGGTCTGAGCGGTCGGCAGCCGCGCTTGAACGGGTTGGAGCCATGGGGCCGGTCGTTATCAACCCGGTGATCTATGCCGAGGTTTCGGTGCGGTACGAGGACACCGATGAACTCGACCTCGACCTTCCCCTCGATTTATTCCAGCGGGAGCAGCTGCCGTGGCCGGCGGCATTCCTCGCGGGCAAGGCTTTCGCCGAATATCGACAGCGAGGTGGTCGGCGTCGATCGCCGCTCCCCGATTTCTTCATCGGGGCTCATGCTGCCGTTACCGGTATGCGACTCCTCACCCGAGATGCCAATCGCTACCGGACATATTTCCCGACGGTTGAGCTGATCGTCCCGGAGTAAATCCCGGCGCCTGGCTAGGCTGAAGCCCATGTGCGGGCGTTTCACCAACACCACCAAGGACACGAAGAAGATCGCCGACCGCTTCCAGGTCGAACTGGAGAAGGCGCTGGAACGGGGCGGCGGGGCGGCGGCGAAAGAGAGTGCGAAGGACGGGGGAGAGGGCAAAGCGCCTCCGGGAATGGGCCGCTTCAACGTCGCCCCGACGCAGGAGGTGCTCGTCGTCCGCGCCTCGCCTGAGCCCGAGGAGGCCGAACAGGGAGCGCGTGAGGCGAAGCTGATGCGCTGGGGGCTGGTGCCGGTCTGGGCCAAGGACCTCAAGGTCGGCTACCGGATGATCAACGCGAAAAAAGAGAACCTGCTGAAAAGCCGCGCCTACTCACCGCTGGTCGACAAGTACCGGCACCGTTGCCTGATCGTCGCCGACGGCTTCTACGAGTGGATGAAGGCCGAGGACCCGAAGCAGCCGCGCAAGCCCTGGCGTTTCACCGTCGACGGCGGCGAGCCGTTCGCCTTCGCCGGCCTCTGCACCCGCAAGAAATGGGACGACCCGGAGGAGCGCGGCTACGACGACGGCTACCTCTATACCTGCACGCTGGTGACGACGACGCCGAACGAGGTGGTCTCTCCGGTCCATGACCGGATGCCGGCGATCCTGCCCAGTGCCGAGGCCGAGGCGGCCTGGCTGCGCCCGGACCTCAGCGCCGAGGACGCGGTGGCGATGTGCGGGCCGCTCGACCCGCGGCGGATGGAGGGCGCGCCGGCGAACCCGGCGCTGAACAAAGTCGGGAAAGGGATGGCCGAAGGGCCGGAGCTGCTGGTCGCGCCGCAGGAGCAGCTCGACGTCTAGCTTTCTTCGGCTTCTTCCTGTTCTTCTTTTTCTTCGAGCTTTTCTTCTTCGGCCTGTTCGTCGATCGGCGGCGAGCGCTTCTTCAGCGCCGCCTGGGTCTGCACGGTCGCTTCGCCGGCGCTGGTTTCCAGCGTGCAGCTGATGCCGGCCGCGGGCACCTTGGTCGTTTTCCAGATCGTGAAGAAGGGCAGCTGCAGATCCTTCTTCGGTTTCCCGGCGATGAAGTATTTGAGGTGCTCCTTGCCGACTTCGTATGCGGGCCATTCGAGCTTCACCCCCTGTTCGGTGGTGAAGCGCTGGGGTCGGTCGAGCACTTCCAGCACCGCCAGTTCGCTGCTGTGGGAGCTGAAGTCCATCAGCACCGTTTCCGGCACTTCCTGGTTGTAGATGCCTTCTTCGGAGGAGCGCGGGTAGGTCGCCCGCAGGCCGCCGCCGCTCTGGGCGACTTCGGTGCCGGCGGCGGCGCGGACGGTGCAGAGGATGCGGCCGCCGCCGATCGGCGACCCGGCCGAGACGTTGAGGGTCGAGCCGACGGTGAAGAGCGAGTAGCCGCTGACGTTGGTGCCGGTGGCGCGGATGTGGGCGTCGGTGAGCTGCATCTCGCCTTTGCCCCCGGGCACGGGGGCGGTGCGGGAGTCGGCGCCGGTCCCCGACTGCACCCATTCGAGGTTGGCCGCTTCACCCGAGCCCTTGCCGGTGGTGGCCAGAGCAGCGACGACGCAGGCGATCAGCCCGACCGCGACGACGATCAAGGCCCCGCGCGGCGGCCGGTCGTCCTGGGGATTGGCGGGCTGGGCGGCGTCGGCCACGGCGCGACAGTATTGGAATCGGGAGCTGATTCGCGGCGCAGCGATACCTCTGCACCGTTCCGGGGTAGGTTCCCTCCGTGGCAGTCGATGCGAGGCAGGCGAGCGCCGCCAAGACAAAGCCGAGGGCGGTCGAGGTCCACGGGCGGCCGATGAACTTCGTCGAAGCCGGCTCTGGCCCGGTGTTGCTGCTGATCCACGGCATGGCCGGCACCTGCGCCAACTGGGAATCGGTGATCGAGCCACTGGCGATCGACCGCACCGTGATCGCCCCCGACTTCCCTGGCCACGGCGCCTCGGCGCCGGGCGGCGGCGACTACTCGCTGGGGGGACTGGCGAGCAGCCTGCGCGACCTGATGCTGGCGCTCGGGCACGAGCGGGCGACGCTCGTCGGCCACTCGCTCGGCGGCGGCGTGGCGATGCAGTTCACCTACCAGTTCCCGGAGATGGTCGAGCGCCTGGCGCTGGTCTCCAGCGGCGGCCTCGGCCCCGACGTCAGCCCGATCCTGCGGGCGGCGGCGCTGCCCGGCGCCGACCTCTTCATCTCCGCCACGGCGGGGGTGGGGAGCCAGATCGGCTCGGTGATCGGCCGCGGCATCGGCGCGATCGGCTTCCGCCCGAACGCCGACCTCGCCGAGGTGGCGCGTGGCTACGCCACCCTGCGCGATCCCGAGCGCCGCAAGGCCTTCCTGGCGACGCTGCGCGCGGTCGTGGACATGGAGGGCCAGCGCATCGCCGCCCTCGACCGCCTTTACCTCGCCGAGGCCCTGCCGCTCCTGATCCTCTGGGGCGAAAAGGACCCGATCATCCCCGTCGAGCACGGCCGCGAAGCCCACGCCCAGCTCCCCGGCAGCCGCCTCGAGATCTTCGAAGACACCGGCCACGTCCCCATGCTCGAGCGCCCCGGCCACTTCATTGCCACCCTCCAGCGCTTCCTCGCCGAGACCGATCCCGCCCAGTTCGACCGCGACGAGTGGGTGGCGAGGTTCAAAGCCGCCGAAAACTAGGCGTGTCGCTCTAGTGGACTCATAGGCCACAAAAGCGACACAGCAGGAGACGCGCCCGACAGGATTCGAACCTGTGGCCTCTTCCTCCGGAGGGAAGCGCTCTATCCAGCTGAGCTACGGGCGCTCGCTTCCGCAGCTTAGCCGCAAGTTCGCGTAGGCTCGCCGCCCTATGGATCTGGCGGTGACTTTTCTCGGGACCGGGGGGTCGGTGCCTTCGGCGCGGCGCTCTACGGCCAGCGTGCTGGTGAGCCGTGGGGGGGAGCGGTTGCTCTTCGACTGCGGGGAAGGGACGCAGCGGCAGATGCAGCGGTCGCTGGGGCTGGTGCAGGCGGACGAGATCTATTTGACGCACTTCCATGCCGATCACGTGCTGGGGCTGCCGGGCCTGCTGAAGACGTATGACCTGACCGATCGTCAGGTGCCGTTGAAGATCTATGGGCCGCCGGGGCTGACGGAGCTGTTCCAGGTCTTCTCGCCCTTCCTCGGGCGCCTCAAGTACGCCCTCGACTTGATCGAGATCTCGAAGATCGACCCGATTCCGCACGACGGATACGAAATCCGGCCCTTCGAAGCTGCCCACAGCTCCCGCGCCCTCGGCTACGCGCTGGTCGAGGAGGAGCGGCCCGGCCGCTTTGACCCCGATGCCGCCGCCGCGGCCGGCGTGCCCGAAGGCCCGGCCTACGCCGCTCTTCAGCGGGGCGAGACGGTCGAAGGGAGTGCCGGTCCGGTCACGCCAGACCAGGTGATGGGGCCAAGCCGCGCCGGTCGCACCATCGTCATCACCGGCGACTCCGCGCCCAGCCCCGCCACCGTCTCCGCAGCGGCCGACGCCGACCTGCTGATCCACGACGCTTCCTTCGCCGAGGAAGAGGTCCAGCGCGCCGCCGAGACCGGTCACTCGACCGTGGGCCAGGCCGCAGCGGTGGCCGCCGAGGCGCACGTGAAGCTGCTCGCTCTCGTCCACATCTCCTCCCGCTACCACGTCGGCAAGGTGATCGAGGAGGCGAAGGAGGTCTTCGAACCCACTGTGGCTCCCAAAGACTTCGACGTCATCGAGTTGCCGTTCCCCGAGCGAGGAGACCCCCATCTCATCCCGAACGGAGCCGCCGAATCAAACGGGCCGGGATAGGCCCCTCCGGGAGCCTCCCCGATCTGTTGCTCCCGGAGGGGCCTATCCCGGCCCGCCGCGAGCGCTGTTACAGTGAGGCCGTCCTTTAACCCGGTCCCGCGAGGCCAGGAAGGAAGCAACGAAGTGAACGAGAAGGTCGTGCTGGAGCACGACGATCTGAAGCGAACGCTGCGGCGGATCGCCCACGAGATCGCCGAGAAGAACCCCGATGCGGAGCGCTTGGCGGTCGTCGGCATCCACACCCGAGGCGCCGTGCTGGCCCGCCGTCTGCACGTCTTCCTCGGCGAGCTGACTGGCAGCGACCTGCCGATCGGCGACATCGACATCTCCTTCTACCGCGACGACGTCGGCGCCAAGGCGCCTGGCTCCCAGCCCGTCGTCCACGCCTCCCACATCGACTTCGACCTCAGCGAGCGCACCGTCGTCCTCGTCGACGACGTCCTCTACACCGGCCGCACCGTCCGCGCCGCGATCGAGGCCCTCTTCGACTACGGTCGCCCGCGGCGGGTGCAGCTGGCGGTCCTCTGCGACCGCGGCCACCGCGAGCTGCCGTTCCGCCCCGACTACGTCGGCAAGAACCTGCCGACCGCGCGCGAGGAGCGCGTCAACGTCCGCCTCGAGGAGATCGACGGCACAGACGGGGTGACGATCTCCGAGCCGACCACCATGGAGGTGAGCTGATGAAGCACCTGCTCTCGATCGAGCAGCTCTCGCGAGCGGAGATAGAGGCGATCCTCGACCGCGCCGAGAGCTTCGCCGAGGTCGGCCGCCGCGACATCAAAAAGGTGCCGACGCTGCGCGGTCGCACCGTCGTCTCGCTCTTCTACGAGTCGAGCACCCGCACCTCGAGCTCCTTCGACCTCGCCGCCAAGCGCCTCTCCGCCGACCTCGTCTCGGTCAAGGCCGCCGGCTCCTCGGTCGAGAAGGGCGAGTCGCTGAAGGACACGGTCGCGACGCTCTCCGCCTATGACCCGGCGGTGATCGTGATTCGCCATCCCTACGCCGGCGCCGCCCAGATGGTCGCCGGCTGGACCGAGGCCGCGGTCGTCAACGCCGGCGACGGCAAGCACGAGCACCCGAGCCAGGCGCTGCTCGACGTCTACACGCTGCGGCGCCGCCTCGGCTCGCTCGACGGCGTCCGGATCTGGATCGTCGGCGACGTCCTCCACAGTCGCGTCGCCCGCTCCAACCTGATCGCCTTCGCGAAGATGGGCGCCGAGCTCACCGTCTGCGGCCCACCGACCCTGATCCCGCGCGGGATCGAGGAGCTCGGCTGCGACGTCTCCTACAGCCTCGACGGAATCGAGGAGGCCGAGGTCGTCTACGCGCTGCGGATGCAGAACGAGCGGATGAGCGAGAGCTTCGTCCCCTCGCTGCGCGAGTACGCGGCCTGCTTCCAGATCGACACCCGCCGCCTCAACCCGCGCCAGCTGCTGATGCACCCTGGCCCAGTCAACCGCGGCGTCGAGCTCTCCGGCGAGGCGATCGACTCGCCGCAGTCGCTGATCGCCGAGCAGGTCGCCGCCGGCCTGGTGGTGCGGATGGCGATCCTCTACGAGCTGCTCGCCGGCGGCGACGCCTCGACCCCCGCCGCCGAGGGCGAGGGCAGCCACCCGACCCCGATCGGAACCTCGGCATGAGCCTGCGCGAGCAGCTCGACCTGCGCTCCGCCGAGGACGCGCACCTGGTCCTGCGCCGGGCGACGGTCCTCGACCCGGCCTCCGGGATCGACTCCGTCCACGACGTTGTCATCCAGGGCGGCGAGATCGCCGCGCTTGCCTCGCCCGGCGAGGCCGAGACCAACGGCGCCGAGGTGATCGAGGCCGAGGGCCTGCACGCCTTCCCGGCCTTCTTCGACCCGCACGTCCACCTCCGCACCCCCGGCCACGAGCACAAAGAGGACGTCGAGACCGGCACCCGCGCTGCCGCCGCCGGCGGTTACTGCGGGATCCTGGCGATGGCCAACACCGAGCCGCCCGTCTCCACGGCAGCGGACATCTCCGCCCTGCGCGAGCAGGCGCGGGCCGGCGCCTCGGTCCCGGTCGGCTTCCTCGCCACCGTGACCAAGGATATGCAGGGTGCCGAACTGACCGAGATGGTCGAACTGCGCGAAGCCGGCGCGGTCGGCTTCTCCGACGACGGCCTGCCGATCGTCGACGCTGGGGTGATGCGGCGGGCGCTGCAGTACCAGCACCTCTGCGGCGGCAACATCGCCCTGCACGAGGAGGACCCGCGGCTCTCGCTGGGGGGCGCGATGCACGAGGGCCCGGTCTCGGCGGCGCTCGGGATCGGCGGCATCCCCTCGGTCTCCGAGTCGACGATGGTCGCCCGGGACGCCGCCCTGGCCGGCTACGAGAACGCCCGCATCCACGTCCAGCACCTCTCCGCCGCCGAGTCGGTCGAGATCGTCCGCGCCGCCAAGGCCGCCGGGGTGCAGATCAGCGCCGAGGCCAGCCCGCACCACCTCTGCCTCACCGACGAGGAGGTCCGCGCCCTCGACCCGCACAGCTCGAAGATGAACCCGCCGCTGCGCGAAGAGCGCGACCGCCAGGCGCTGATCGAGGGCCTGCGCGACGGCGCGATCGAGTGCATCGCCACCGACCACGCCCCGCACCAGCCGGAGGAAAAGGACGTGCCCTTCGAGCAGGCGGCGTTCGGCGTCACCGGCTTGGAGACCGCGTTCGCCGCTCTGCACACCGAGCTGGTCCTGCCCGGCACGATCGACCTCGGCCTCTTGGTCGAGCGGATGGCGGGCGGCGCCGAGCCCTTCGACCTGCCGCGGCCGACCCTGGCGCCCGGCTCAGAGGCCAACGTCGTCCTCTGCGACCTCGGCGCCGAGTGGACCGTCGGCGAAGACGGCTACGAGAGCCGCTCCGCTAACTCCTGGTGTGCCGGCCGCACCCTCACCGGCCGCGTCCTGATGACCGTCGCCGCCGGCCAGGTCGTCTTCCGCCTGCGCAGCTTTTCCCTGGGGGTTGCTGCGTGAGCGCCTACCTGCTGCTCGAGGACGGGACCCGGCTCGACGGGCTCGCCTGCGGTCACGATGGCGCCGTCACCGGCGAGGTCGTCTTCAACACCGCGATGACCGGCTACCAGGAGTCGGTCACCGACCCCTCCTACGCGGGCCAGATCATCGTCTTCACCTATCCGCTGATCGGCAACTACGGCGTCTCCGCCGCGGCGATGGAGTCCGACCGCGTCCACGCCCGCGGCGTCGTCATGCGCGACGCCAAGAACCGCGAAGACGTCGCCACCGCCGAGGGCGGTTGGCTCGACTGGCTCGGCGACTGCGGCGTGCCCGGCCTCAGCGGCGTCGATACCCGCGCCCTGGTCCGCCACATCCGCGACCAGGGGGCGATGCGCGGCGGCATCTTCCCGGCCGAGACGCCCGAAGCCGAGGCGCGCGAACGGATCGCCGCCGAGCCCTCGATGGACGGCGCCGACTTCGCCCGCACCGTCACCCCGCCGGAGCCGGTCCGCTTCGAGGGCGACGGGCCGCACGTGGTCGGGATCGACACCGGGGTCAAGCTCAGCATCGTCCGCCAGCTGCGCGAGCACGGCTGCCGGCTGACGCTGCTGCCCTGCACCAGCACCCCCGAGGAGGTCCTTGCCGAGGACCCCGACGTCGTCTTCCTCGCCAACGGCCCCGGCGACCCCGCCGCCCTCGACTACGTCGTCGCCACCGTCCGCGAGCTGATCGGCCAGAAGCCGGTCTTCGGCATCTGCCTCGGCCACCAGCTGCTCTGCCGCGCGGTCGGCCTGCAGACCTACAAGCTGCCGTTCGGCCACCGCGGCGCCAACCACCCGGTCAAGGACCTGGAGACGGGGAGGATCGACATCACCTCGCAGAACCACGGCTTCGCCGTCGTCGGCCCGGGCGGCGAGCCGAAGATCGAGGGCGACGAGCCGGTCCGCTGGGACACCGACTTCGGCGTCGCCGAGCTCTCGCAGCTGAACCTCTACGACCGCACGGTCGAGGGGCTGGTCCTGCGCGACGTCGCCGGCGCCACCGTCCAGTACCACCCGGAGGCCGGCCCCGGCCCCCACGATGCCCGCCACCTCTTCGACCGCTTCCTTGCCCTCGCCACCTGACGGAGGACCGATGCCCAAACGCACCGACATCCAGAAGATCCTCCTGATCGGCTCCGGCCCGATCGTGATCGGCCAGGCGGCCGAGTTCGACTATTCCGGCGTCCAGGCCTGCAAGGTGCTGCTCGAGGAGGGCTACGAAGTCGTCCTGGTCAACTCGAACCCGGCGACGATCATGACCGACCCGGAGTTTGCCACCCGCACCTACATCGAGCCGCTGCTGCCCGGCCCGGTGACCAAGATCATCGAAAAGGAGCGCCCCGACGCGCTGCTGCCGACCCTTGGCGGCCAGACCGCGCTCAACATCGCGATGACCCTGTTCGAGGACGGGACCTTGGAGAGGTTCGGCGTCGAGCTGATCGGCGCCGACGCCGCCGCGATCCGCCGCGCCGAGGATCGCGAGGAGTTCCGCCAGACGATGACCGCCGCCGGTATCCGCATCCCGTGGTCGGTCACCGTGGAAAGCCTCGGGGAGATGGAGGCGAACTTGGTCGGCGGCGATATCACTCTGCCGGCGATCGTCCGGCCCGCCTTCACGATGGGCGGCCAGGGGGGAGGGATCGGCCGCAGCGAGACCGAGCTGCGCCAGGTCGTCTCCGAGGGCCTCGCCGCCAGCCCGATCAACCAGGTGCTGGTCGAGGAGTCGGTGATCGGCTGGGGCGAGTTCGAGCTCGAGGTGATGCGTGACCGCAACGACAACGTCGTGATCATCTGCTCGATCGAGAACGTCGACCCGATGGGGGTCCACACCGGCGACTCGGTCACGGTCGCCCCCGCGCAGACCCTGACCGACCCGCTCTACCAGGACCTGCGCGACCAGGCGATCGAGGTGATCAGGGCGATTGGGGTCGAGACCGGCGGCTCCAACGTCCAGTTCGCGGTCGACCCGGAGAGCGGCGAGATCGTCGTGATCGAGATGAACCCGCGCGTCTCCCGCTCCTCGGCGCTGGCATCGAAGGCGACCGGCTTCCCGATCGCGAAGATGGCGGCGAAGCTGGCAGTCGGCTACGCGCTGGAGGAGATCCCCAACGACATCACCCGCGCCACCCCCGCCTCGTTCGAGCCGACGATCGACTACGTCGTCACCAAGATCCCGCGCTTCGCCTTCGAGAAGTTCCCCGGCTCCGAGGGCCGCCTCTCGACCTATATGCAGAGCGTCGGCGAGGCGATGGCGATCGGCCGCACCTTCCGCGAGTCCTTCGCCAAGGCGATGCGCTCGCGCGAGCTCGACTCGGCGCCGGAGATCCCCGAGTCCGACGAGGACCTGCTGGCGGCGATCGAGGTGCCCTGTGCCGAGCGCTTCGATCTGATCCTGGTCGCCTTCGAGCGCGGGGTCGAGGTCGAGGCCGTCCACGAGGCCTGCAAGGTCGACCGTTGGTTCCTGCGCGAGCTGCAGGCGCTGGCCACCGAAGGCGACGGCACCGACGGCCTCGCCCGCACCTACAAGGCGGTCGACACCTGCGCCGCCGAGTTCGAGGCGGCGACCCCCTACTACTACTCCGGCCACGAGCGCCCGCGCCACGACGGCACCCCGCCCGCGAGCGAGATCCGCCGCGGCGACAACGACTCGGTCGTCATCCTCGGTGCCGGCCCCAACCGGATCGGCCAGGGGATCGAGTTCGACTACTGCTGCGTCCACGCCGCGATGACCGCGCGCGAGCTTGGCCGCGACGCGGTGATGGTCAACTGCAACCCGGAGACCGTCTCCACCGACTACGACACCTCCGACCGCCTCTACTTCGAGCCGCTGACGGCAGAGGACGTGCTCGCGGTCTGCGAGCGCGAGCGGCCGGAGGGCGTGATCGTCCAGTTCGGCGGCCAGACGCCGCTGAAGCTCGCCCGCACCCTCGAAGAAGCGGGGGTGCCGCTGCTGGGCACGCCGGTCGACGCGATCGACCTCGCCGAGGACCGGGGCCGTTTCGGCGCCCTGCTGCGACGGCTCGGGGTCGAGCACCCGCCCTACGGCACCGCGCTCTCGGCCGAGGAGGCCGAGGTGATCGCCGAAGAGGTCGGCTTCCCGCTGCTGGTCCGGCCCTCCTATGTCCTCGGCGGCCGGGCGATGGAGATCTGTTACTCGACCGAGGACCTGAAGAGGTATCTGAAGGCCAACGTCAAGGCCGACCAGGAGCACCCGCTGCTGCTCGACCGCTTCCTCGAGGACGCGATCGAGGTCGACGTCGACGCGCTCGGCGACGGCACCGACGTCTACGTCGCCGGGATCATGCAGCACGTCGAGGAGGCCGGCGTCCACTCCGGCGACTCGGCCTGCGTGATCCCGCCGCTCAGCCTCGGCGAACCGATGCTGGACCAGATCCGCGCCACCACCGAGCGGATCGCGCTCGAGCTCGGCGTGATCGGCCTGATCAACATCCAGTACGCCGTCGCCGCCGGCAGGCTCTACGTGATCGAGGCCAACCCGCGCGCCTCCCGCACCGTCCCCTTCGTCTCCAAGGCGATCGGGTTGCCGCTGGCGAAGCTCGCCTGCAAGCTGATGCTGGGCGAGAAGCTGGCCGACCAGGAGTTGCCTCAGGGCATGCCGGAACACGTCAGCGTCAAGGAGGCGGTGCTGCCCTTCGCCCGCTTCGCCGGCGCCGACTCGGTGCTCGGTCCGGAGATGAAGAGCACCGGCGAGGTGATGGGCATCGCCGGTGACTTCCCGACCGCCTTCGGTAAGGCGCAGGCCGCCGCCGGGGTGCGCCTGCCGGAATCGGGCTCGGTCTTCATCACCGTCACCGACACCGACAAGGCCGCCGCCACCCAGCTCGCGACCCGCTTCCACGACCTCGGCTTCGAGGTGATCGCCACCCACGGCACCGCCCAGGCGATCGAGCGGATGGGGGTGCCGGTGACCCCGATCAACAAGCTGCAGGAAGGCTCGCCGCACGTCCTCGACCTGATCCGCAAACGCAAATGCGACCTGGTGATCAACACGCCGACCGGCTCCGGCGCCCGCACCGACGGCTACGAGATCCGCACCGCCGCCGTCCGCCACGGCATCCCCTGCGTGACGACGATGACCGGCGCCACCGCCGCCGCGCGGGCGATCGCCGCCGCCAAGCAGGGCGACGCCGAGGTGCGCTCGCTGCAGGAGATCCACCGCAGCGCCGCGGGAGAGCCGCAGCCGCGATGACGGCGCCGTTCGGCCGCCGCCTCTGCGAGGTCGCCACGACCAAGACGACCGGCGGCTACCGGATCTTCTCCCTGCTCGACCGCGAGGGCCCGGCGCCGCAGCCGGGCCAGTTCTACATGCTCGCCGCCGCGCGCGGCTGGGGCGAGGACGGCGGCCGTCCCTTCCTGCCGCGGGCGATCTCGGTTGCCGAGACCGCCCCCGCCAAGGACGGCGTGCGGCTCGACTTCCTCGTCGAGGGGGTCGGCCCCGGCACCGACCGGCTCTGCCAGCTGGAGGCGGGGGAGGGGGTCTGGGTCACCGGCCCGCTCGGCAACTCGTTCTCGACCCCGCAACAGGTGAACCCAGATGCCGCGGGCGCGATCCTCGTCGGCGGTGGCATCGGCATCGCCCCGATGGCGATCTGGCGCCGCCACCTGGTCGAAAAAGGCATCCCCCTCCGCGTCCTCCTCGGCTTCCGCAACCAGCAGCACTCGGGCGGCCTCGACGAGCTCTTCTGCGCCGGCGGCACCCTCTGCCCCGACGTCCGCCTGGCAACCGAGGACGGCCACGCCGGCCACCAGGGCTACGTCACCGATCTCCTAGCGGCCATGCTGGCCGGTGACGATGCCACCTCCGCCGTCGTCTACTCCTGCGGCCCCCCGACGATGCTGGAGGCGGTTCGCTCGCTCTGCGCTGACGCTGCCGCCGCCTGCGAGCTGGCGATGGAGTCGCCGATGGCCTGCGGCTTCGGCGCCTGCTTCGGCTGCGCGGTGCCCAAGATCGACGGTGGCTACATGCGCCTCTGCGTCGACGGCCCGGTCGTACGGGGAGATGCAGTCGCGGAGGTGGCGCATGCCTGAGCTCTGCGGCATCCAGCTCACCCATCCGGTGATCAACGCTTCGGGAACCTACGACGCGATAGCGGCCCGGAAAGTGTTCGGCGATGAGCTGCTCGCAGACTTTCCCTTCTCCGCCTTCGTCTCGAAGACGATCACGCCGGAGCCCCGGGCGGGTAATAAACCGCGACGTCTCTGGGAGACCCCGGCGGGGATGATCAACTCGATCGGGCTGCCGAACAAGGGCCTCGAGGGTTTCCTGGCGGAGGACCTGCCGCAGCTGGCGGAGATGCCGGTGCCGCTGATCGTCTCGGTGATGGCGACCAACCGCGAGGACTTCGCGCGCTTGGTCGATGCCGTCGCAGCCCGTGAGGAGGTCGCGGCGATCGAGCTGAACGTCAGCTGCCCCAACGTCCACTCCGGCCTGATCGTCGGCGAGCAGCCGAGTGAGACCGAGGCGCTGATGGAGGCGCTGCGACCGCTGACCGAGAAGCCGCTGATCGTGAAGCTGACGCCGAACGTCGCTGACCCGGGCGCCGTCGCCGTCGCCGCCGAACAGGGTGGGGCGGACGCGGTCTCGCTGATCAACACGCTGAAGGCCAGCGCGATCGATCCCCAGACCCGTGAGCCGGCTCTGGCGGCGGGCCACGGCGGCCTCTCCGGCCCAGCGGTACGGCCGATCGCCCTGCAGCAGCTGCGCGCGGTCGCCGCCGTGACCGAGATCCCCGCGATCGGGATGGGGGGGATCTCCAGCGGCGCCGACGCGGCCGAATTCCTTTTCGCCGGCGCCGCCCTGGTGGCGGTCGGGACCGAGAGTTTTTGCGACCCCAGAGCTGGGGCGCGGATTGCAAATGAGCTGGAAACCGGGGTGTATGAGGCGCCTTTGCGCCTGTAGACACTCGACCTCCACTAGAGGTTCACACGAATTTTGGGGCTTTTCGGCGTTCTCGCCTTGCACGCCCCCGAACCGCGGCTATACTCGCCGCCCACATGACGGCTCCACCAGTCAAATCCTCGCTTGCGGCTCCTGAGCGGTCCCTCGACCAGAGGATGGAGGCCCTCAAACGGGCGAACGACATTCGCACCGCCCGCGCCAAACTGAAGAAGGATCTGAAGGCAAATCGGGCAAGCATCCAGACGATCCTGCTCGATCCGCCGGAGTACGTGCTGACCGCGAAGGTCTTCGACATGCTCCTCGCCGTTCCCAAGTACGGCCGGGTGAAGACCAACCGGATCCTCAACCAGTGCCGGATCTCGCCGTCGAAGACGATCGGCGGCCTCTCCGAGCGCCAGCGCGCCGAGCTGATCTCGCAGCTTCGTCGCTAATTAGCGACCGCCCGGGCGGTCATGATCCCGGCGCCAATGGCCAAGGTATTTGTCATCACCGGCCCTTCCGGGGTCGGCAAGGGAACGCTGATCAGGGAGTTGCTGCAGCGCGTCCCCGACCTCGAGCTCTCGGTTTCGGCGACGACGCGAGCGCCGCGCGAGGGAGAGGAAAACGGCCGCGACTACCACTTCCTCACCCCCGAGCAGTTCGAGCAGCGGGTCGAGGAAAAGGACTTCCTCGAGTTCGCCACCTACAGCGGCAACCGCTACGGCACCCTGCGCAGCGAGGTCGAACGCTGCCTCGACGCTGGCCGCTCGGTTGTGCTGGAGATCGAGGTCCAGGGTGCCCAGCAGGTACGTGCCGCGAAACCCGACTCGGTCCAGATCTTCATCGCCCCACCGGACCCCGCGGTCCTGAGAGAAAGACTGAGGGGCCGCGGGACGGACTCGACCGAGGCAATCGACGAGCGACTGAAGGTGGCCGAGCAAGAGCTGGCAGCCCAAGACGACTTCGACCACCAAATCGTCAACGACGACGTTGGCCGCGCCGCCGACGAGCTGGTCGCGGTCGTCCGCTCCGAGCTTGGGTTGGGTCCGGAGGGCTGAGTTGGGGAGGGGTGGGTGTCCCTCTCGCGCCCGGCGTCCTGTTCCTCGCACAGACCACTCAGCGAGAGAAGGCCAGTTAGAGGCGAGGAACCCAGGAAGCGAGAGGGACACCCACCCCTCCGAACAACAGCTGCTGAAGGACGCCTGACACCGGAGCCTTCTTCAGCTCCGCCAGTTGCGTGGTTCCTTTCGCACGCTATGGGTGCGTCTGGAACCACAACTTGGCCCCCTAAGTCGATAGCTGCTGTTGCGCGGTTCCTTTTGCACGAGATAGGTGCATAAGGAACCACGGAACTACTGGATGGCTCGTGGAGGGGTCCGGTCACCCTTCCCGCGGCTTGTACTTTTTCGGCGCCCACGCCCGCGGCAGACAGCTGCGCCCCACCGAAAGAAGTTGAGCGGGAAGGGTGACCGGACCCCCTCTCCGGCCCTTGAATCGAATCCCGCGTCCCCGATCCTCTAGACTCGCGCGCCGATGATCAAACCACGCGTAGACAAACTTCTGGAGCACGCTGATTCTCATTACGCCGCCGTCGTCGTCTCGGCGAAGCGGGCTCGTCAGATCAATAGCTACTTCCACAACCTCGGTGAGGGCGGCTTCGGGGAGTACCCGCCGCCGATGGTCGAGACGGCCGGCGAGAGGAACTACCTCTCGATGTCGCTCGAAGAGCTCGCCCAGGGCAAACTGAAATACGAGTACCGCGCCTAGCGCTCGGATTGCCCGCGCGGCGGGCGTGCTTTAAAACCGAGTCATGGCGCGGATACTTCTCGGTGTCAGCGGCGGCATAGCCGCGTACAAGGCGCTGGAGCTGGCGCGGCTGGCCACGCTCGCCGGCCACGGCGTGCGGGTGCTGATGACCGAGACCGCGACCCGCTTCGTCGGCGCCGCCTCCTTCGAAGGCATCGTCGGCGCCCCGGTGCTCACCTCCGAGTTCGAGCGCGACCCGATGCGCGGCGCCTTCCCCGGCGAAGAGGCGGCCGCCCACGACCCGATCGGCCACCTCGAGCTCGCCGCCCGCTGCGACGCCTACCTCGTCGCCCCCGCTTCGGCCAACACGCTCGCCAAGCTGGCGAGCGGCGCGGCCGACTCGATGCTGACCACCTCCTTCCTCGCCTGCACCGCGCCGCGCCTGGTGGCGCCGGCGATGAACGACCGCATGTACGCGGACGCGGCGATGCAGGCCAACCTGGAGACGCTGCTAGCCCGCGGGGTCGAGGTGATCGAGCCCGAGGAGGGCAGGCTCGCCTCCCGCGGCGAGCACGGCCGCGGCCGCCTGCCCGACCCCGCGCATCTGCTGGCGCGGGTCGAAGCCGCCCTCCCGGCCGGCGATCGGCCCTGGGACGGGCTGCGGGTGCTGGTGACGGCCGGCGGCACCCGCGAGCCGATCGACCCGGTGCGCTTCATCGGCAACCGCTCCAGCGGCCGCATGGGCATCGCCCTCGCCGAGGCCGCCGCCAAGCGCGGGGCGGAGGTGACCCTGATCGCCGCCAACGTGGCGCTGCCGGCCCCGGCGGGGGTGCGGCGGATTGACGTCGAGACCGCTGCCGAGCTGGCCCGGGCCGCCGAGGAGGAGTTCGCCGGCACCCACGTCCTGCTGATGGCCGCGGCCCCGGCGGACTTCCGGCCCGCGGCATCGGCCGACGAGAAGCTGAAGCGCCAGGGCAGCCTCGACCTGCATCTCGAGCCGACCGACGACATCCTCGCCGGCCTGGCCTCCCGGGGCGGTGAGAACCAGACGGTGGTCGGTTTCGCCGCCGAGCACGGGGGGGACTTCATCGAGCGCGCCCGGGAGAAGCTGAGCAGGAAGGCGGTCGACCTGATCGTCGTCAACGACGTCTCCGACCCGGAAATCGGATTCGAGAGCGAAATCAACCAGGTGGCGATGATCACTGCGAACGCCGTCAGCTCCACCGGCAAGGGGTCGAAGCTGGAGATCGCGGAGCTGATCCTCAGGGAAGTTGACTGCTTGCGGGAGAAATCGGGCAGGCCGGCAGCCTGAGCGGGCTATACTGATTTCAAGCTTTTCTGTCCCCTATGCGTGTTGAGAAGTGGGCCTGGCCCACTTTTTTTACGCCTAGACCCCTAAAACGCCCAAACCCCAGGCATGATCGACCCCACCGAGCAAGAGCTACAGCAGGAGCTGTCCGACCTCGATCCGGACATCGACGTCGTCGCCCTCGAGAAACCGAGGAACGACTCGCTGCGCCTGTTCGTCGACCATCCGGAAGGTGTCGACCTCGCGCTCTGCGAACGGGTCACCAAGCACCTGAAGCACCTGCTGGTCGATTATTCGCTCGAGGTGTCCTCGCCGGGGCCCAAGTACCAAGACCGCCGCCACGCCGCCAGTTCCGAAAGCAAGGAGTCGCTTCAGTGACCAAAGAGATCGTCGACGCAGTAAGAGCGCTTGAGCAGGAGAAGGGAATCTCAGCCGACAAGTTGATGGACGCCCTCGAGGACGCCCTCCTCTCGGCCTACAAGAAGACTCCCGGTGCGGCGAAATACGCGCGCGTCGACCTCGACCACGAAACCGGCGACTTCCGCGTCTTCGAGTTGATCCTGCCGCCCGAGCTGGAGGAGAAGCTGCTGGCCGAAGCTGCCGAGCAGCAGGAGGAGCCGGAGATCGACCCCGAGACGGGGGAGATGAAAGAGCCAGAGGAGCCCGAGCTCGACCCGGAGATGATCGCCCCCTATGAGGACCAGATCGAGACCAAGGACGTCACCCCCGAGGACTTCGGCCGGATCGCCGCCCAGACCGCCAAGCAGGTGATCCTGCAGCGGATCCGCGAGGCCGAGCGGCAGATGATGTACGACGAGTACCAGGACCGGGTCGGCGAGCTGATCACCGGGATCATCCAGCAGTCCGACAAGCGCTACACGCTGGTCCAGCTGCGCGAGCGGGTCGAGGCGCTGCTGCCGAAGTCCGAGCAGGTCTACAACGAGCGCTACGACCACGGGATGCGGGTCAAGGCCGTGATCACCGACGTCTCCGACTCGACCAAAGGGCCGGCGATCGTCGTCTCCCGCCGCAGCCCGGAGCTGATCAAAAGCCTGTTCGAGCTCGAGGTGCCGGAGATCGCCGACAAGCTGGTCGAAATCGTCGGCGTCGCCCGCGAGCCCGGCTACCGCTCGAAGATCGCCGTCGTCTCCCACGCCGACGGGGTCGACCCGGTCGGCGCCTGCGTCGGCCCGCGCGGCTCGCGGGTGCGGATGGTCGTCTCCGAGCTGCGCGGCGAGAAGATCGACATCATCCCCCACAACGACGAGCCCGCCCGCTTCGTCGCCAAAGCGCTCTCGCCGGCGCGGGTGCGCGAGGTGATCGTCGACGACGAGGAGCGCCAGGCGACCGTGATCGTCCCCGACGACCAGCTCTCGCTGGCGATCGGCCGCGACGGCCAGAACGCCCGCCTCGCCGCCCGCCTCACCGGCTGGCGCGTCGACATCAAGTCCGAGACCGAGTTCGCCTCCGAAGAACAGGAGATCGAGATCGAGGGCGAGGAAAACTTCGACGGCCGCTGTATGGCGGTGATGACGACCGGCCGCCGCTGCCCGAACGCGGCGCTGCCGGGGTCCACCTACTGCGGGCTGCCGCAGCACCAAGCGCTCTCGCGCTTCGAGACGAGCCAGGTCGCGATCCTCTCCGATCTCTCCGAGGCCGAGGTGGCGATCCTCGCCGACCCGGACGCCGACGATGGCCAGGTCGAAGAGGTCGTCAGCCGCGCCGAAGCCAACTTCGTCGAGCCGGAGGAGGCGCCGCAGGAGGAGACTCCGGACGAAGTCGCCACCGAGGAGGCGATCGAAGAGGACATCCAGCAGGAGGCCACCGAAGCCGAGGAGGTCGACGGTGAGACGCTCGGCGAGGACCCCGAAGCGGCCGCTCCCGCGGAGGAAGCGCCTGCAGAGCAAGCTGAGCAGGTACCCGAGGAGGCGGAGCAGGCCTAGTGGCTAAGAAGCGGGTTCACGAGATCGCGAAAGCGCAAGGCGTCAGCTCGAAGGAGCTGCTGACCGCCCTCAAGGCGGCCGGCGTCGAGGCGAAAGCCGCCGCCTCCAGCGTCGAGGAGGCCGATGCGCTGAAGGCGATCTCGGCCGCGAAAGGCAACGGCGGCGCCGAAGCGACGAAAAAAGCGCCAGCGCCGAAAGCGGAGAAACCAGCCGCTCCGGCACCGCAGAAAGCCGCTCCCGACGCGGCCAAACCGCCAGCCAAACCCGCTCCGAAAGGGTCGCAGACCTCGACCAAACCGGTGCGCGCCGCCAGCGCCCCGCAGGGCAGCGGCGGAGGCGGGAGTGCCGCCGGGAAAAAACGCCGGGTTGTGATCGACTCCCAGGCCTCGCGCCGCGAGCAGCAGGGCGGCCCGCCGCCGCCGCGCCCGCCGCGCCGCCGCGGGGGCCGTCGCCGCAGGCCGCTGCTCGAGGAGCCGCCGTCGACCCCGGCGACGCCGGCCGAGCCCGAGGCGACCAAGGTCAACTCCGGCGCCACTGTGCGCGAGGTCGCCGAGTCGCTCGGCCTCGCCCCGGCCGAGGTGATCAAAAAACTGATGATGATGGGCGAAATGGCGACGCTGACGCAGACGCTCACCGACGACTCGGTGAAGGCGATCGCCGACGAGTACGACCGCAAGGTCGAGATCGTCCACGCCGCCGACGAGGAGCCGGAGGAGCCGCAGTTCTCCGACGCCGACGAGGACCTGCTCGAACGGCCGCCGGTGGTGACGATCATGGGCCACGTCGACCACGGCAAGACCTCGCTCCTGGACGCGATCCGCGAGACCGAGGTCGCCGCCGGCGAGGCCGGCGGGATCACCCAGCACATCGGCGCCTACCAGGTCCATCACGACAAGAAGACGATCACCTTCCTCGACACGCCGGGCCACGCCGCCTTCACGGCGATGCGCGCCCGCGGCGCCAAGGTCACCGACGTCGTCGTCGTGGTCGTCGCCGCCGACGACGGGGTAATGCCGCAGACCAAGGAGGCAATCGACCACGCTCGCGCCGCCGACGTGCCGATGCTGGTCGCGATCAACAAGATCGACAAAGAGGGCGCCAACCCCGAAAAAGTCCGCGGCGAGCTCTCCGCGGAAGGGATCGCCCCCGAGGACTGGGGCGGCGACACCGTCTTCTGCGAGGTCTCGGCCAAGACCAAGCAGGGCCTCGACAACCTGCTCGACATGATCCTGCTCGTCACCGAGCTGGAGGAGCTCTCGGCCAACCCGAACGCAGCGGCGTCCGGCAACGTGATCGAGTCCCAGCTCGACCCGGGCCGCGGGCCGGTGGTGACCGTGCTGGTCCAGCGCGGCACCCTGCGCGTCGGCGACTCGCTCGTCGCCGGGCCGCAATGGGGCCGGGTGCGGGCGATGCACGACTTCACCGGCAAGGCGGTCGAGGCGGCGGTGCCGGGGATGCCGGTCGAGGTGCTCGGCTTCGACGGCGTCGCCGACGCCGGCGAGTTCGTGCAGACGGTCGACGGTGACCGCCAGGCCCGTCAGATGGCGGGGGAGCGCGCCCATCGCTTGAAAACCGAGGCGCTGGCCCGTCGCCAGGGCCGCAAGGTCAGCCTCGACGAGGTCTTCGCCCGCGCCCAGGAGGGCGAGATCAAGGAGCTCAACATCGTCCTCAAGGCCGACGTCGCCGGCTCTCTGGAGGCGCTCCAGGACGAGCTCGCGAAAGTGCCGCAGGAACGGGTCGCGATCGACATCATCCACTCGCAGACCGGCGGCATCAACGAGTCCGACGTGATGCTCGCCTCGGCCTCCGACGCGATCATCATCGGCTTCAACGTCCGCCCGCTGCTCGACGCCAAACGCGCCGCCGCGCGCGAGGGCGTCGACATCCGCACCTACTCGGTCATCTACAAAATCACCGAAGACCTGCGCAACGCGATGGAGGGCCTGCTCGACTCCCTCGAGGTCGAGGAGACGATCGGCGAGGCGCTGGTCAAACAGACCTTCAAAGCCTCCAAGGTCGGCCGCATCGCCGGCTGCATCGTCGCCGAGGGCAAGGCCGTTCGCACCGCCAGCGTCCGCCTGATCCGTGAGGGAACGGTGATCTGGACCGGAGAGCTCGGCTCCCTGCGCCGCTTCAAAGACAACGTCCAGGAAGTCGAGGAGGGCCAGGAGTGCGGGATCGTCCTCGAGGGGTACGCCGACGTCAAGGAGGACGACGTGCTCGAGTTCTTCCAGACGAAACAGGTCGAGCAGACCCTGGAGTAGCATGGCCGGACCCCGTATGCGGCGCATCAACGAGGTGCTTCGCGAGGTCGTCGGGGCCGCAATTTCTGGCGAGTTGAGCGATCCTCGCATTGGCTTCGTGACCGTGACTTCCGTTGAGACCAGCCCCGACCTGCGCACCGCCAAGGTGTTCGTCAGCGTGCTCGGCGACGACGATGAGCGGGAGGCCACGCTGCAGGGGCTGCGCTCTTCGCACGGGGTGCTCCAATCGCGGATCGCCGCCGAGACGCGGATGAAGCGGACGCCGACGCTGACCTTCCATTACGACGACACGGTCGAGCGCGGGGTTCGCATCACCGAACTTCTGGAGGGGGAGGACGAGGAATGAGCTCGCTTCCCGACCTCGCCACCTCCGACCTCGAGCGCGTCGGCGCCGAGCTGCGCGCCCGCGACCGCTTCCTGCTGACCGCCCACGAGGGGCCCGACGGCGATGCCCTCGGCTCGCTGCTCGGCCTGCACAAAGTCCTCACCCAGCTCGGCAAGGACTCGCTGATGTTCATGGCGGCGAAGGAGTTCCCGCTGCCGGTCGAGTACCGCTTCCTGCCGCTGGAGGAGGTCTTCCACGAGGCGCCGGCCGACATGGCCGACCGCACCGTCGTCTTCCTCGACTGCGGCAACATCGACCGGATGCCGGTCGAGTGGCTGACCGCGGGCGGCAACGACGTCATCAACATCGACCACCACCACGACAACACCTGCTTCGGCGACCTCAACCTGGTCGACGTCGACGCCTCCTGCACGGCGGAGATCGTCTACGACCTGGCGTTGCTGCTGGAAGCGAAGATCACGCCGGAGATCGCCTCGGCGCTCTACGTCGGCCTGATCACCGACACCGGCAAGTTCATGTACGAGAACACCAACGCCCACACCCACCGGGTCGCGGCGGACCTGATCGAGGCCGGCGTCGACGTCGACGACACCTACCGCCGCCTCTACGAGCACGTGCCGATCGAGAAGCTCCGGCTCGTCTCACGCGCCCTCGACGGGATCTCCAGCCACTGCGACGGCCGCCTCGCGGTCAGCTACATCACCACGGCCGACTATGAGGCGACCGGCGCCGGCGAGGAGATGACCGAGGGGCTGATCGACAACCTGCGCTCGATCGAGGGGGTGAAGGTCGCCGCCGTGATCCGCGACCTCGGCGAACGCGGCCGCGCCGCCCGCAAGGTCAGCCTCCGCTCCAGCGCCGGCGATGTCGACGTCTCGGCGATCGCGCGGCTGAACGGGGGAGGGGGGCACAAACGCGCCGCCGGCTTCTCGACCGACCTCTCCTTCGAGCAGCTGGCCGAGTTCTTGACTCGTGAGGTCTCTGCCCAACTCGACGCCTGAGCATGACGGCCGACGATCTCGGGACGCTGCTGCTCTACGACAAGCCGGCGGGCGTCACCTCGCATGACGTCGTCGCCGAGGTCCGCCGCGAGCGCGGCACCAAAGCCGGCCACGCCGGCACGCTCGATCCCTTCGCCACCGGCCTGCTGCTGATCCTGCTCGGCCGCGCCACCCGCCTGCAGCAGTTCCTGGTCGGGCTGCCGAAGACCTACCTGGCGACGGCTCGGCTCGGTTGGCGCTCCAGCACCGGCGACCCCGACGGCGAGCTGACCGAGACGGGGCGGGTGTCCGACTCCCTGGAGCTGCCGACCGGGACCGTGCGCCAGCGGGTGCCGATGACCTCGGCGGTCCGAGTTGGCGGCGAGCGCCTCTACAAGAAGGCCCACCGCGGCGAGGTGGTGGAGACGCCCGAGCGCGACGTCGAGGTCCACCGGGCCGAGCTGCTCTCCAGCGATGGCGAGCGCGCCCACTACGAGATCGAGTGCTCGGCCGGGACCTACGTGCGGACCCTGGTAGAGACTCTCGACGACGCCTACTGCGAGGCGCTGCGTCGCACCGCCGTCGGCCCCTTCCGGGTCGAGGAGGCGGGGGAGGAGCTGCCGGTCGCGCGGGTCGCCGAGCTGGTCCCGAGGGTGGCGGAGGCGCTGCGATGAGCATCAAGGTCACGCCGCTGCCCGACGCCGAGCCGCGCCCGCGCAACGTCGCGATCGGCACCTTCGACGGTGTCCACCGCGGTCACCGGGCGGTGATCGAGGGAGCGGACACCGTCCTCACCTTCGACCCGCACCCGCTCGAAGTACTGCACCCGGCGGCGACGCCGAAACTGATCATGCCCTTCGCGGTCAAGCGCGACGTGATCGAGGGCCTCGGGGTCGAGGAGCTCGTCGTCATCCCCTTCGACGAGGAGTTCGCCCACCGCAGCGCCGAGGACTTCATCGAGCACGTGCTGCTGGAGAAGCTCCACGCCAAGCAGGTCTCGGTCGGCGAGAACTTCCGCTTTGGCGCCAAAGCCAAAGGCGACCCGGCGATGCTGGAAGCGCGCTCGGAGTTCGAGACCCGGGTCGTGCCGCTGGTCGAAGTCGACGGCGAAACGGTCTCCTCGACCCGGATCCGGGCGCTCGTCGCCGCCGGCGAGATGGAGGCGGCCCGCCGCTGTCTCGGCGCTCCGTTCATGGTCGAGGGAGAAGTCGTGACCGGCGACCAGCGCGGGCGCGAGCTCGGCTTCCCGACCGCCAACATCGTCCCCGACGACCGCCTCGCGATCCCCGGCCACGGCGTCTACGCGGCCTTCGCCGACGGCGTCCCCGCCGCCGTCAACGTCGGCGTCCGGCCGACCTTCGAGAGCGGCCGCGGCGTCCTGATCGAGACCTACCTGATCGACCGCGAAGAAGACCTCTACGGCAAGATCCTCCGCGTCGCCTTCGTCGAGCGTCTGCGGGGCGAGCGCAACTACCCGCGCGTGGAGGAGCTGATCGAGCAGATGCACCGAGACGTGGAGGACGCAAAGCGGGCATGTGCCGGGTTCACCGGCGCCGGGCCGGGCTAGGCGGCCACCGGCGCCGGCTTCGGGCGCCGGGAGAGCAGACGGCGGATGTGACGGCGCGCCGGTCGCTCGACCGTGAGGTGGAGGCCCACCGCAACGGCGAGGATCACTCCCAGGTTCAGGGCTTCGAGAGCGATCAACGAGCCCGAGACCCCGGAGTCCCACTGACCCGCGCCCAGGAACGAGATCGCGGGAGAGTGGACGAGGTAGAAAGCGTATGACGCCTCCCCGAGCAAGACGACGAAGGGAAGGGAGAGTCCGCGCGCCAGCCACCCGGCCGGGGCCGAGGCGAGGGCGAAGATCAAAACGACGCCGGGCGCCGCGTAGGCGACGTCCCAGCTCCAGGCGCTGAACGTGAGCGACGGCCAGGCCATCTCGAGCACGATCAGCGCCGCGGCTGCGGGGGCGAGCAGGCGACACAGCCGCACCACGGCTCCACGGCCTCCGATCTGCACGAAGGCCCGCGCCGCGAGCATCCCGAGGACGAAATCCCCGAGCCTGGTCAGCGGAGTGCGGTACAGCCAGCGGTGGGCGGAAGCGGGGTCGAGCCAGGACAGGTCGCCTTTGCCGGAGACGACGAACCAGGCGACCAGCGCGCACATCGCGAGGGCGACGATGGCGGCGGCGCCGAGGAGCGCGCGGGGCGTCCGCAGCTTCGCGACGAGAGGGACCAGCAGCGGGAAGCAGGCATAGAGGAAGAACTCCACCCCGATCGACCAACCCGGGCCGTTGAAGGCGTAGGCATGCGCGTCGCTCGCGTCCCATGCCTGAAGCGCCAGGGCGTGCTGCCACCACAGGTCCACATCGACTCCCGATGCATGCTCGTGGAGAACGACGTAGAGAAGGACTAGGAGGTAGAGCGGGTAGACCCGGGCGAAGCGGGCCACGAAGAAGTCGTAGGCGCTGCCGAGGCTCGGTTGCCGCATGTCCTCGAAGTAGTTGAAGGCGAGCACGAAGCCGGAGAGGACGAAGAAGACGGTGACCCCGCAGTAGCCCGAGGCAAAGAACGCCTGGAGAAAGGCGGGGGACCCGGCGGGCGCGCCGATGTGGCTTGCGTATACGGCCAAGGCGGCGGCGATCCGCAGACCGGTGAGCGCGGGCAGCCGTCGGTCGGAATGTATTTCTGCCCCTCCCGCCACAGAGCGGCAATTTACCTAGGTACACGGCGAGTCTCCTTTGGGAGCGCCTACGACGGGGAGCGAAACTAACCTCGCCGGTAGGAGTTGATCGAGCAGATGCAGCGCAAACTTCACCTCGCCTTGGCGGCGCTGATTGCGCTGTTCGCATTCCCCACCGTGCCCGCGGTCGCCGAGCCGAAGCCGACGCCACCGGTGGTCGGGCAGGTGAGCGAATACGAGCTCGGGGCCGGCACCCGCCCGACCGCCCTCGTCGCCGGCCCCGACGGCAACCTCTGGTTCGCCGGCATCCGCTCCGTCTCCGGCGGCTTCACCGACGTCCTCGGCAAGGTCACGCCGCATGGGCAGGTGAGCGAATTCGAATTGGGGACGCACAGCGCCGACGTCGGCCTCAGCGACATCGCGGTCGGCCCCGACGGCAACCTCTGGTTCGCCGAGGGCGGCAGGGCCAAGGTCGGCCGGATCACGACGGCGGGGCAGATCACCGAGTTCGAGCTGCCGCCGACCGCGGGAAGCCCGGTCTCGATCGCTGCCGGGCCCGACGGCAACCTTTGGTTCACCGAGTGGTTGGTCAACCGGATCGGGAGGATCACCACCGGCGGCGAGGTGACCGAATTTCCGCTCGGCGGCGAAGGGGGAGGAGGCGGCTTTGGCATGGCCGTCGGTCCCGACGGCGCTCTCTGGGTGACGAAACCCTCTGCCGGGTCGATCACCCGCGTCGGCACCGACGGCTCGGTGACCCCCTTTCCGCTGCCTGAAGAGCCGCCCGCCGGCTATCCGGGCGACATCGTTGCCGGCCCGGACGGGGCCCTCTGGTTCGGCAAGGCGAAGGCGCGAAAAGCGATCCTGGGCCGGATCACCACCAGCGGGGAAGTGACCGAGCTCCCACTTTCGAAGGGCTCCGAGATCGCCGCCCTCGCCAGCGGGCCGTTCGGGGACCTCTGGTACGGCATCGGCAACGGCCGGATCGGCTGGGTCATCCCCGGCGTCACCCAGGGCACGACCGGTTGCATCAACTCCTGCGCGGCGCCGGTCACCGACCTCGCCGAAGGGCCCGAAGGGAAGCTCTGGTTCGTCGCCGGGGTCGAGGGGTCGAGCCTCTTCACCACGCCGGGGACGATCGGCACCTACGCGCCGCCGCCGCTCGAAGTGCGGGTGGTGGGCGACGGCCGGGTCCAGGGCCGCAAGGTGCAGATACCGGTGAGCTGCCGCTGGACGCCGGCGGGGAGGCGCTGTGACGGCCGTCTTCGCCTCTTCGGGAAGCTGCCGGGCCAAGACGTCGGCAAGCGGCGTCAGCTGGCGCAGCGGCAGATGAGCCTCCGTCTCGGCGCCAAGCGGACGATCTCCCTGCGGCTCCCCAGGCGCGCGGCGGCGCTGCTCGCCGAGCGCGGTCGCCTCGCGGTTCGCGCCAGCACCACCGTCGCCGGCGGACACGGCGATAGCAGCCAGATCGTGCTTAAGAAGTCCTGATGACCTTGAAGCTGAAGGTCGCCGGGGTGGAGTCGGTGAGGCTGCCGCTCACGGCCTCGACCGAGAATTTGTGTTTGCCCGCTTTGACTTTGTAGGTCTTGGGCGAGGTGCAGGGCGCGAAGGCGCCTTTATCGAGCTTGCATTTGAAGGTCGCGCCCGCGGTCGAGGTGGAGAAGCGGAACTTGACTTTGACCCGTTTCTTCGTGGTCTTGATCTTCTTTGCCGGGTGCGAGCCGAGGGTGGTGTCGGGGGCGGATGGCGGTTGCGGATTCGAAGGTGGCGAAACAACGGTGTAGTTGACCGTTTGCGAGCTCGTCCCGCCCGCGTTGTCTTCGGCATCGACAGTGAAGCTGTGCTGGCCCAGGGCCCCGGTGTCGATCGGGGTGCCGTTGGCGACCGAGCCGACGCATTTGACGATGCTGGCTATTCCCTGCGCAGTGCAGGAATAGCTCGCGAGGACCGACTGACCAAGCGAATAGCTGCCGCCACCCGCCGGAGCGGCGATGTTGACCACGGGGGGAGGGATGTAGGAGATTTCGATCTCGGGCTCGCTGACTGCGAGGACCACGAGACCGCTGCCTGAGGTCAGCGAGGAACCACCACCACCACCGCCTCCTCCGGCGCCGCAACCCCCGCCGCCTCCGCCGCCGCCATAGAGACCACCGCCACCACCACCACCGCTGTTCGTCGAGAAGCCGGCGCCCCCGGCGCCGCCACTGCCCAGTTCGCCGCTGGTGCCGGCCAGGGAGCAGCCGGTGCCGCCACCTCCACCCGTACTCGCGGTGCCCGGACCGCCGCCTTCGTTGCCACCTTCGCTGGTGCCGCCGGATTCTTCGGCATTGCCACCGACGCCGCCGGCGTTTTCGCCGTCGCCCGCACCACCGCCGCCACCGGCGGCGATGATCAACCGGGTGTCGACAGAGAGGCCTTCAGAGCGGGGCATGAGGCGAATGTCCGAGGCACCGCCGCCTCCACCGGCGCCACCACCGCCGGCCGCACCGCCGTTGAACCCCCCGGCGCTGCCTTCGCCGCTGTCCTGGCCATTTCCCCCGACCTCGAGATAGAGCGTTTCGCCAGGAGTGGCTTCGAGGCTGCCGAGGAGTTCGGCTGCTTGGCCGCCCTGGCTACCGCCTTCGCCCCCCGCGCCACCGACCAGCCTGACCTGCAGTTTGTGCACTCCAGCGGGGACGACGAAGGTCTGCTCACCGCCGGTGTACTCGAAGACTTTGGTGGTCGCCGTGGCGGATGAGGCTCCCACCGCCATCGTCAGGACGATTGCGCAGAGGACGGAAAGACCGCCCGTACCAAGCCGGCACGGCCGCGGCGGCAGAGACATGCACCTTGCAGTTCCCACTGGCGAGCGAGCCTCTCAAAGACTCTGATGCAAGTCAACGATCGAGGATCCCTAACGGGTGGGATACCGAGACCCGGTGACTGGTGACCCGGGTGCTCGGTTCTTGCTGTTCGGTGACTACGGCTGGTTGCCAGGACCGCCCTGGCTCTTGCATGACTGGGGTCGTTCGGCGTTCGGACCGGTGCATTGACCGGATTGGCCACCGCCGTTGCCCCCATTGGTGGGGGGCGACGGATTCGCCCCGGCGATCGGTGCCGCGGTCACGGCCAGTGCCACGGTCGACAGGCCCACCGCGAGCATCTTTCGCGTGCGCGTCATTCTGTACCTCCTCTGTAGGGCACGACGCAGTTCACGCAGTCGCGCCTACCGGGCTCCTCGTGACGCCATCCGACAAACCACCCACCTTGCCGGACAAAGAAAACCTAGCCGGTACCCATTCCTTTAGCAACTCGGGAGCCAATCTCAGGGCTGTTGTTGTGCTACCTTGCGCCAGCCGTCGCACCCCTGTGTGCGACGTTTCTACGAGATGAGCCTGGCCAAAGAGAAAAAGAGCGAGCTGATCGGCAAATACGGCCGCGGCGACGGCGACACCGGCTCGGCCGAGGTCCAGGTCGCGCTGCTGACCGCGCGGATCAACGAGCTCACCGAGCACCTGCGCACGCACGCCAAAGACCATCACTCGCGCCGCGGGCTGCTGATGCTCGTCGGCAAGCGCCGCCGCATGCTGCGCTACCTCGAACGGACCGACCTCGAGCGCTACCGCGCCCTGGTCAAAGAGCTCGGCCTGCGTCGATGATCTCGGTCGGGGAGCAAGCCCCCGACTTCACTCTCCGCAATCAGGACGGGGAGAAGGTCTCGCTCTCCGACTACAAGGGCCGCAAGGTCCTCCTGGTCTTCTACCCGGGCGACTTCAGCCCCGTCTGCGGCGACCAGCTCTCGATCTACCAGGAGGTGAAGCCGCAGATCGCCGAGAAGGGGGTCGAGCTGGTCGGGATCAGCGTCGACAGCTTCTTCGCCCATAAGGCGTTCCAGGAGAAGCTCGGGATCGACACCACCCTGCTCTCCGACTTCGAGCCGAAGGGCGAGGTGGCGCGGGCTTACGGCTCTTATATCGACGCCCCGCTCGGCTTCGCCAATCGCACCCTCGTCCTCGTCGACGAGGACGGGGCGGTCGCCTGGACCCACGAATCGCCCAACCCGGGCGAGTTCCCCGGCGCCAACGTCATCTTCGACGCGATTGACTGACTTCACCAGCGCCTCGATCCCGCCGGTCGGACCCGACGACTACGTCAGTGGCGAAGGGGAGGAAGGGATCGTCGTTTACGCCGACCTCGGCTGCCCGCACTGCGCCGCCGAGTGGCCGCAGCTGCGGGAACGGCCAGGCCGCCTCGTCTTCCGCCACTTCCCGGTCGCCAGCAAGCACCCGCGCTCGCCGGCTCTGCACGCCGCCGCCGAGGCCGCCGGTCGCCAAGGCCGCTTCTTCGAGATGGTCGACTCGCTCTACGAGGACCGTGGCCGGGTCGACGATCCGCACCTCTGGCAGCGGGTCGAGCAGCTCGGTCTGGACCTAGGGCGCTTCGAGGCAGACCGCCGCTCGGTGGAGGTCGAGGCCCGGATTCGTCGGGACTTCGAGTCCGGGATCCGCGCCGGAGTCACCTCGACCCCCGGCGTCTTCAGCGCGTCCCGTTAATAGGCCTGTACTCTTCCGATTGAAAGAGAACGAGAGTTCTGAAAGCAGATGGTCGCCATCCGGGCGGCCGGAGGTAAAAAACTAAATGAGCATGTTTGACGTTACCCGCGTCTCGGTGGATGTCGGCGATGGCCAGATTTCCTTCGAGACCGGCAAACTCGCGAAGCAGGCGAGCGGTGCTGTAGTCGTCCGCAGCGGCGACACGATGGTCCTCTGCACCGCCACCGTCGGCAGCCTTCGCGACGTGGACTTCCTTCCCCTCACCGTCGACATCGAGGAGCGGATGTACGCCGCGGGCAAAATCCCCGGCTCGTTCTTCCGGCGCGAGGGCAAATCCAGCGAGAAGGCGACGCTGACCGCGCGGATGATCGACCGCCCGATCCGCCCGCTCTTCCCCAAGGGCTGGCACTACGAGACGCAGCTGGTCGCGATCCCGATGTCGGTTGACCAGGTCAACCCCTACGACATCCTGGCGATGAACGGCGCCTCCGCGGCGCTGGCGATCTCGCCGGTCCCGGTCGCCGCCCACGTCGGCGCCGTCCGCATCGGCAAGCTCGAGGGCGACTTCGTCGTCAACCCGCCCGAGGAGCGCCACGAGGAGCTGGAGCTCGACCTGGTCGTCGCCGGCACCGACGAGGCGATCCTGATGGTCGAGGCCGGCGCCACCGGCGTCACCGAGGCCGAGATCCTCGATGCCCTCGACATCGCCCACAGCGAAATCAAGAAGCTCTGCGCGGCGATGGAGGAACTGCAGCAGAAGGTCGGCAAAGAGAAGCTCGAGGTCGAGGTTCCCGAGATCGACGCGAAGCTGCTCGACGAGATCCGCGGCTCGCACGGCCAGGCTCTGGTCGACGCGATCGCCACCGAGGGCAAGCTCGAGCGCTACGAGGCGATCGACAAGGTCAAGGACGAGGTCGTGGGTCACTACGCCGCCGCGCACGAGGCGGGCGAGGTCGACGACGAGCGCGTATCCGAGGTCAAGGCCGCGATCGACTCGATCGAGAAGGACACGATCCGCAAGGCGATCGCCGTTGACAAGAAGCGCCCCGACGGCCGCGCCCAGGACGAGATCCGGCCGATCGAGACCGAGGTCGACATTTCTCCGCGCGTCCACGGCTCGGCCCTGTTCACCCGCGGCGAGACCCAGATCCTCTCCAACGTGGCCCTGGGCACGACCCGGATGGACATGCGGATCGACACGCTCGGCCTGCAGACCACGAAACGGTTCTGGCACCACTACAACTTCCCGCCCTTCTCGGTCGGGGAGGCTGGCTTCATGCGCGGCCCGAAGCGGCGTGACATCGGCCACGGCGCCCTCGCCGAGCGCGCCCTGGTGGCGACCATCCCCGACGAAGAGTCGTTCCCGTACGTGATCCGGGTGGTCTCCGAGACGCTCGAGTCCAACGGCTCCTCCTCGATGGGCTCGGTTTGCGCCTCCTCGATGGCGTTGCAGGCCGCCGGTGTCCCGGTCAGCGCTCCCGTCGCCGGCGTGGCGATGGGCCTGATCAAGGAGGGCGACGACTACATCGTCCTCACCGACATCGCCGGCGTCGAGGACCACCTCGGCGACATGGACTTCAAGGTCGCCGGCACCTCGGAGGGCATCACCGCCCTGCAGATGGACATCAAGATCACCGGCGTCACCTTCGACATCCTCCGGGACGCGCTGGAGCAGGCCAACAAGGGCCGCCAGTTCATCCTCGGCAAGATGGCGGAGGCGATCGACGGGGCTCGGGAGAAGCTCTCCGCGCACGCACCGGCGATCGAGTCGATCAAAATCGACCCGGAGAAGATCGGGGCGGTCATCGGCAAAGGCGGGGAAACGATCCGCGCCCTCTGCGAGGAGTTCGAAGCCGAGATCGACGTCGAGGACGACGGCACGGTGCGGATCTACGCGCCGACCGGCGAACTGGTCGAAGCCTGCGTGGCCCGCATCAACTCGATGACCAAGGAGGCCGAGATCGGCGACCGCTACGAGGGGGCCAAAGTCGTCAAGACGACCACCTTCGGCGCCTTCGTCGAGCTGGTCAAGGGCACCGACGGCCTGCTTCACATCTCCAACGTGAAGCCGGGCGAGCGGGTCGACTCGGTCGACGACGTCTTGAGCGCCGGCGACCAGATCGACGTCACCGTGGTCGAGGTCGACAAGGAGCGCGGCCGGATCGGCCTGCGCCTCTCCGACGACCCCTCGGTCGCGGGCAAATCGCCGCAGGAGCTGGCCTCGGTCGGCTCCGGCGACGGCGGCCGCCGCAACGGCGGTGACCGCGGTGGTCGCGGGCGCGACCGGGACCGCGGTCGTGGGCGCGAACGCGAGCGTCGCAACTAGTTGAGCGCCAAGCTCACCACCCTGGGCTCGGGCGTCCGGGTCGTGACCGAGGAGGTTCCCTCGGTTCGGTCCGTGGCGCTCGGGCTCTGGGTCCGGACCGGGTCCAGGAACGAGACCCCGGCGCAGGCCGGGGTTTCGCACTTCCTCGAGCACCTGCTGTTCAAGGGGACCGCTCGCTATTCGGCGATCGAGATCTCCGAGCGCTTCGACGGGCTCGGCGCCTCGGTCAACGCCGCCACCGGCAAGGAGACGACGCACCTGCACGCCCGCTTCCTCGACGAGCACACCGAGGCGGTCTTCGACCTGCTGGCGGAGATGCTGCTGGCGCCGACCTACCCCGACATCGACTCCGAGCGCCAGGTCGTGATCGAGGAGATCGCGATGTACGACGACGAGCCGCAGGACCGGGTCCACGACGTGCTCGCCGAGGCAGTCTTTGGCGAGCACCCACTGGGCCGGCGGGTGCTGGGGGAGACGGAGGTGATCTCCTCGATCCCGGTCCCGGACATCGAGGCTTACCGCCGCGCCCATTACACGGGGCCGCAGGTGGTCGTCGGCGCCGCCGGTCACCTCGACCACGACCGCATCGTCGAGCTGGCGCAGCGGCTGGTGCAGCCGCCGGCGCAGGGCGACGGGGCGCTGACCGAGGCGCCGCTGGAGGGCGACTCCCGCCTCTGCTTCCTCAGCAAGGAGACCGAGCAGTACCACATCTGCTTCGGGGCGCCCGGGCTGCGCCGCGACGACGAGCGGCGCTTCCCGCTGGCGGTGCTCGACGCGATCTTCGGCGGCTCCACTTCCTCGCGCCTGTTCCGCGAGGTGCGCGAGAAGCGCGGCCTCGCCTACGCGGTCGGCTCCTACAACGAGCAGTTCACCGACCAAGGCCTGGTCGCCACCTACGTCGGCACCCGCGAGGACAACGTCGAGGAGGCCTGCTCCATCATCGGCGCCGAGCTGGCGCGCCTGCGCTCCGAGCCGGTCTCCGAAGAAGAGCTGGTGCGGGCGAAGGAGAGCGTCAAGGGCCGGCTGGTCCTGTCCTCTGAGTCGACCGCGGCGCGGATGACGCGAATCTCCCGCGCGACCCTGTTCGGGCTGCCGATCGAAAGCCTCGACGAGATGTTGGCCAAAGTCGACGCGATCAAGGTCGACGACCTGACCGAGCTGGCGGCTGAGCTCTACGGCGCCGACCGTCTCTCGGCGGCCGCCGTCGGTGCCGACGAAGACCGCTTCCGCCAGGCGCTGGCGCCGGTCAGCGAGGCCCTGGTAGCAGCATGACTCGGGTCGCCGTCGCCGGGGCGGCCGGAAAAATGGGCGCGACCGTCTGCGAAGCGGTCGAAGAGGCCGAGGGGCTGGAGCTGACGGGCAAGGCCGATCCGGCGCTGGGAACCGAGCTGGTCGAGGTGCTGCCGGACGCCGACGTCGTCGTCGACTTCACGGTCCCGGACACGGCGCTGGCGAACGTGAACGCTTGCCTCGCGGCGGGCGTCCACGCCGTCGTCGGCACCACCGGCTTCGACCTCGACGCCGCCCGCGCGGCCGCCGAGGCGTCGCAGGCCAACTGCTTCGTCGCGCCCAACTTCGCGATCGGGGCGGTGCTGCTGATGGAGGCCTCGCAGGCGATCGCCAAGCACATGCCCGAGTGCGAGATCGTCGAGCTCCACCACGACAAGAAGCTCGACGCCCCCTCGGGGACGGCGAAGCGCACCCAGGAGCTGATCGACGCGGCCGGCGGCAACGTCCACCAGCCGATCCACTCGATCCGCCTGCCCGGCCTCGTCGCCCACCAGGAAGTGATCTTCGGCGACGTCGGCCAGACCCTCGCGATTCGCCACGACTCGATCGACCGCCGCTCCTTCATGCCGGGCGTCGTCCTTGCCTGCCGCAAGGTCGCCGACCTGCCCGATCGCTTCACGGTCGGGCTGGAGAAGCTTCTTTAGTCTCGATCGGCCGCCTGACGGGATACCCTGGAACAGATGAAGGAGCACCGATGAAGGAGATTCTGGGAGTCCTCACCGCGATGGCGACCCCGTTCGACGAGAGCGGGCGGGTGGACCATGACGCAGCGCGGCGGCTGGCGGCGCACCTCCTCGAGCACGGCTCGCACGGACTGGTGATCGCCGGCACCAGCGGCGAGTGCCCGACCCTGACCGACGGCGAGGAGATCGAGCTGCTGCAGGCGGTGCGGGCCGAGGTGGGAGACGAGGCGCTGCTGATCTGCGGCACCGGCACCAACGACACTCGCCACTCCTGCGAGCTGACGAAGATGGCCGCCGAGGCCGGGGCCGACGCCTCGCTGGTCGTCGTTCCCTACTACAACAAGCCCAACGAAGCCGGCATCCGCGCCCACTTCGAGGCCGTGGCCGCGGCCGTCCCCGAGCTGCCGATGGTGATGTACAACATCCCCTCGCGGGTAATCGTCAACGCCAGTCCTGAGCTGCTGCGCGAGCTGGGCCAGATCGACAACATCGTCGCCGTCAAGCAGGCCAACGACGACGAGCTGGGACCGATCGAGGGCCTGACCGTGCTGGCCGGCAACGACAACGTCTTTCTCCGCGTGCTCGAATTCGGCGGCGGTGGCGGCATCCTCGTCTCCGCGCACATCGTCGGCGAGCGGATGCGCGAGATGTGGGACGCGGCGCAGGCTGGCGACATCGAGCGCGCGCGAGAGATCGACGCCGAGATCACGCCCGTCTACGAGGCGACCTCCGTCACCACCAACCCAATCCCGCTGAAGGCGACCCTTGAGATGCTGGGCCTCTGCGCGGATCGACTTCGACTTCCCCTGGTACCCGCCGACGCCGAGCAGCGAGCCGCCATCAAGGCTGGGCTCGACGCCGCCGGCGTCGCGGTGGCCAGTTAGAACTTCCTAAAGAGAGAGAGTGAGTAACTAGTGCCAAGCAAACTGCGAGTGCTGCCCTTGGGCGGCCTCGGCGAGATCGGCAAGAACATGACCGTGATCGAGTACGACGGCCGCATCGTCGTCGTCGACACGGGGCTGATGTTCCCGACCGCGGAGATGCACGGGATCGACCTCGTGCTGCCGGACTTTTCCTACCTGCGCGACCGCGCGGATGACATCGAGGCGATCGTCCTCACCCACGGCCACGAGGACCACGTCGGGGCGCTGCCCTACGTGCTCAAAGAGATCGGCATGCCGCCGGTGATCTACGGCGGCCTGCTGACGATCGGGATGGTGCGCTCGAAGCTCGACGAGCACAAGCTGGGCGACTCGGCGCCGCTGCAGGAGCTGCCGCCGGGGGAGAAGGTGCGCTGCGGGCCGTTCGAGGTCGAGCTGATCCACCTCGCCCATTCGATCCCGGACATGCGGGCGGTGCTGCTGTCGACCGAGGCCGGCTCGGTGCTGATGACCGGCGACTACAAGTTCGACCAGACCCCCGTCGACGGGCGCCCTGCTGACGTCTCACGCCTGGCCGAGCTGGGCAAGGAAGGGTTGACGTTGCTCTGCGGCGACTCGACCAACGCCGATCGGCCGGGAGTGGCTCCGTCGGAGTCGGCTGTCGGCCCGGCGCTGCTGGAGCAGTTCAGCCGCTGCAAGGGCCGGATCATCGTCACCTCATTCGCCTCCAACATCCACCGCGTCCAGCAGGTGATCGACGCGGCGGCGCGGCTCGACCGCAAGGTGGCGCTGGTCGGGCGCTCGATGCGCAAGAACTTCAACATTGCCTCCAACCTCGGGATCGCCAACGCGCCGGACGGGATCTTCATCCAGCCGCGCGAGATCGAGGACTTCCCCGACGAGAAGGTCGTGGTGATCTCCACCGGTAGCCAGGGCGAGCCGCTCTCGGCGCTGCGGCGGATGGCCAACAACGACCACCGCGACGTGCAGCTGCACTCCGGCGACACCGTCGTCTTCTCGGCGACGCCGGTGCCGGGCAACGAGCGCGCGGTCAACGAGACGATCGACCGCATCTATGAGATCGGCGCCACCGTGATCACCGCCAAAGACGCGCCGATCCACGCCTCCGGCCACGGCTGGCAGGAGGAGCTGAAGCTGATGCTGAACCTGACCAAACCGCGCTACGTGATGCCGGTGCACGGCGACCACAAGCGCCTGCGCCTGCACGCCGAACTGGCCGAAGCGGTCGGGATCGAGCGCGGGCGGATCTTCCAGGGCGCCAACGGCCTGCCGCTGGAGGTCGACTCCTCGGGCGCCGGCTTCGGCGAGGACATCCACGCCGGGGTCATCTACGTCGACGGCGTCAACATCGGCGAGCCCGACGACGCCGCCCTCCGCGACCGCCGCGAGATCTCCGCCGACGGCATCTTCATCGTCGTCGCCACGATCTCCAGCGACGACGGCAGCATCGTCGCCGACCCCGAGGTGATCTTCCGCGGCGTCGCCTTCCTCGAAGAGGCGGACGCCCTCGTCGAGGACCTCAAGGACGTGGTTGAAGACCAGCTCGACGACGCCTCCAAAGCCGGCCACCGCGAGAACCACCTGGTCGAGGAGGACCTCCACGACGCGATCGGCAAGCTCGTCTGGCAACGCCTCCGTCGCCGCCCGATGGTGCTGCCGGTCGTGATCGAGGTCTAGTTCCGGCGTTGGCGGTGGGGAGGGGTGGGTGTCCCTCTCGTTTCCTGGGTTCCTCGCCTTTAACTGACCGTCTCTCGCCGAGTGGTCTGTGCGAGGAACAGGACGCCGGGCGCGAGAGGGACACCCACCCCTCCGAGCAACAGCTACTGAAAAGACGCCTGATGCCGAAGCCTTCGTTCAGCTCAACAGTTGCGCGGTTCCTTTTGCACGAGATAGGTGCATAAGGAACCACGGAACTATCTGAGCGGCTCGCGGAGGGGTCCGGTCACCCTTCCCGCGGCTTGTACTTTTTCGGCGTCCACCATCGCGGCAGAAAGCTGCGGCTCCACCGAAAGAAGTTGAGCGGGAAGGGTGACCGGACCCCTTACCCGCGTTGATCCCGGATTTTGAGCAAAGAAAAAGCCCGCCCGGGCAGTGTCTGGGGAGAACCCGGGCGGGCCAGTGTGTCTCGTCCACTGGGAAATCTAGGACGGGGGCCTAAAGCGCCTCTAAAGGTTTTGCAGCGGGTTTCGTGGTTCCCGCCAAGGGGATGCGGGCGACGAAGAGGGCGCCGCCGGACTGGGATTCGGCGGCCTTGACGCTGCCGCCGTGGGAGGCGGCGACGGCGCCGACGATCGAGAGGCCCAGGCCGGTGCCGGTGCCGCGGGCGGTGTCGGCGGGGCCGGTGCCGCGGACGAAGCGGTCGAAGACCTGGCCCCGCATCGACTCGGGGATCCCCGGCCCGTCGTCGGCGACTTCGACCACGGCGTCGCCGCCCTCTTCGCACAGGGTCAGCTCGACGCAGGAGCGCTGGGGGGTGTGGCGGATCGCGTTGTCGAGCAGGTTGAGGACCATCCGGTGCAGCTCGTCGCGGCTCCCTTCGACCCGCAGCGGCCGGTCGTTGTCGAGAGCCAGCGTCCGCTCGCCCATCAGCGGTGCCACCTCGGCCGCGGCGTCGCCGGCGATTTCGGCCAGGTCGACCTGCCGGTGCGCCTGCAGCCGCCCGGCGTCGGCCCGCGCCAGCAGCAGCAGGTCGGAGATCAACCGACCCATCCGCCGCGACGAACGCAGGGCGGAGTCGACGATCTCCCGGTCCTCGGCCTGGTCGGCGTTGCCGAGGGAAGCCTGCAGCAGCTCGAGGTTGGCGAGGACGCTGGTCAGCGGCGTGCGCAGCTCGTGCGAGGCGTCGGCGACGAACTCGCGCTGTTTCTGCATCACCCCCTCGCGTTCGGCTCGGGCGGCGTCGAGGGACCGGAGCATCTCCTCCAGGGTGCGGGCGAGCTCGCCGACCTCGTCCTCGTTGGTCGGTTCGGGCATCCGCTGCGAGGGGTCCCGGGTGGTGGCGATTTCCTTCGCGGTCGCCGTCAGCGAGGCGATCGGCCGCATTGCCCGGCCCGCGATCGCGACCCCGGCGAAGACCGCAAGCAGGGTGCCGCCGAGGATGCCGGCGGCGATCAGCAGCCAGACCCGGTCAACCGTGTCCTCGACGTGGTGCAGGCTGCGCCCGTACTGGACGTACCCGGTCACCTGCCCCGTTTCGCTGGTGATCGTTTCGGTGGCGACCCGCATGCCGTGGTAGTCGGAGATACCGGGCTTGATCGGCCCCAGCGCAACCGCGTGTTCGCTGCGGCCGCGCAGGTTCCCGTTGACGTCGTAGACCCGAGCCGAGGCGTCGTCGGGGAGGACGAAGTCGTTCAGCGAGAGCCGTTCCCGCAATTCGGGTTCGCCGAAAGCCGGGTAGACGATCTGGAATTCGTTGGAGAGGATCTGGACCGCGCTGCTGACCTCGCTGTTGAAGTCGTCGCGGATCCGTTGAGTCGCGATTTTCCCGATCGCACCGCCGAAGAGGACGAGGATGACCAAGGTGAGGCCGGCGGAGACAGCGGCCAACCGCCAGCGGACGGGCCAGGAGCGAGGATGTACGAGGCGCCGGCCGAAGCGGCGAAAGCCGTTCCCGATGCGGCCCATCCCTACGCCTTGAGCACGTAGCCGGCGCCGCGTTTGGTGTGCAGCAGTCGCGACTCGTCACCGGCCTCGAGCTTGCGCCGCAGGTTGGAGATGAAGACGTCGATGGTGTTGGTCGCCGCCATCGGGTCGTAGCCCCAGACCTCGTCGAGCAGGCGCTCGCGAGAGACGACCAGGCGCTCGTTGCGCATCAGGAACTCGAGCAGCTCGAACTCACGGTTGGTCAGCTCGATCTCGCGCTCTCCGCGGCGGACCTCGCGGGTGTCCGGGTTGAGGACGAGGTCGCCGACCTCGAGCGAAGCGGCCCCGCGCGGGGGGCGCCGGCGCAGCAGCGCCCGGATCCGGGCCAGCAGCTCTTTGCGCTCGAACGGCTTGACGAGGTAGTCGTCGGCGCCGCTGTCGAGGCCGGTAACCCGATCCTCGGTCTCCGCCCGGGCGGTCAGCATCAGGATCGGCACGTCGCCGTCGCTGCGCAGGCGCTTGCAGACCTCGACTCCGTCGAGGCCGGGAAGGCCGAGGTCGAGCACGACCAGGTCGGGCACGAAGCCGGCGGCGACGTCCAGCGCCTCGACCCCGTCGGCCGAGGTCTTCACTTCGTAGCCCTCGTTGCGCAGGGAGCGCCGGAGGACGTCGGCGATGTCGACGTCGTCCTCGACGACCAGAACGCGGCCGCCAACAGGATCGACTTCGGAGAGCATGAACCGATGGTAGCCGCGGAAATCAGCGCTGTGCGCGACTTTTAGTGCGAATTTAGCTCGCAGGGGTGCGGGCCTCGGCGTCGAACGGGGTCCCATGTTCGTGCGTAAGAAGCGCGCCAGCCCGGCGCGGCGGGGCAAAGGTGCGTGCAAGCGCAGGCCCCAGGCCAAAGGCGGCGGCCTGCGCCTGCCGGCCGGGCTCGAGCAGCGCCACCTCGACCTGATTGGCCTCTTCCTCGTCGCCTTCGGCGTCTACCTCGTCTTCGTCCTCTTCTTCGGCTGGGAAGGGGGCAAGGTCGGCTACGGCGCCGAAACCGCCCTCGACTACCTCTTCGGCCGCATCGGCGCTCGCATCTTCACCATCCTGCTGCTGGTCGTCGGCGGGATGCTGCTGACCGGCACCTCGGTCTCGGCGCTGGCGCGCGGGATCGGCAGGGGCCTGCGAGCGATCTTCCGCGGCGTCTTCGCCGGCGGCGACGCCGCAGCGCGCACCGTCGCCAAGACCCACGCCGACTGGCGCGAGCACCGCGACGCCCGGGCCGAGGCCGCGACCGTCGCCGGCCCCACCGACGTGATGAGCTCCTACCCGGAGGAGGACGAGGACTTCGAACCGACCGTCGCCCTCGCCGAGGAGGACGACTTCGACTCCCAGGTCTTCGACGCCGAGGCCGATACCGAGACCCAGGTCCTCCCGGCCGAGGACTCGCCTGGCACGCCCGGACGCGAAGCGGAGGACGTGCCGGTTGATGGCGACGAGCTGCAGAACTACGACTCCGACGATGCGGTCGCGGTGGTCGACGACGGCGACCGGGCCCATGCCGGCCTGACCCCGCTGGGCAACAAACGCGGCGTGACGATGTCGGAAGAGATCGACTACCGGCCGCCACCGGGGAAGCTGCTCGAGCGCGGCAAAGGCGACAAAGGACCGGACCCGCGCGACCACGAAGCGGTCGGCCGCAAGCTGGTCGAGACGCTCGGCCACTTCGGCGTCGAGGCGAAGATCGTCGGCATCGTCAGCGGGCCGCACGTCTCCCGCTTCGAGCTGCGCCTCGCGCCCGGGACCAAAGTCAAGAAAGTCACCGAGCTCGCCAACGACATCGCCTACGCGCTCGCCTCGACCGACATCCGCATCCTCGCGCCGATCCCCGGCAAGCAGGCGGTCGGGGTCGAGGTGCCAAACGCCCGCCGCCGCATGGTCCGCCTCGGCGACATCTACGCCGGCCGCCCCGAGAAGACCTCGCCGCTGGTCGCCTGGCTCGGCAAGGGAATCGACGGCAACCCGGTCTGGACCGACCTCGCGAAGATGCCGCACGTCCTCGTCGCCGGCACCACCGGCTCGGGCAAGAGCGGCTGCGTCAACGCGATCCTCTCCTCGATCCTGATGCAGGCCTCGCCGAACGAAGTGCGCCTGGTCCTGGTCGACCCGAAGCAGGTCGAGCTCAACCACTACGAGAACGTCCCGCACCTGCTGACGCCGGTGGTGACCTCGCCGCGTCTAGCCGCCAATGTGCTTTCCAACCTGATCGGCGAGATGGAGAGCCGCTACGGGATCATGAGCGAAGCGCGGGCGCGCAACCTGAGCGAACTGAACCGCACCCGCGCCAAGAAAGGCGAAGCGCCGCTGCCGCACATCCTCTGCGTTATCGACGAGCTCGCGGACCTGATGATGGTCGCCCCGGCCGAAGTCGAGGACTCGATCATCCGCCTGGCGCAGAAGTCGCGGGCGACCGGCATCCACCTGGTGCTGGCGACGCAGCGCCCCTCGACCGACATCATCACCGGCACGATCAAGGTCAACATCCCCTCGCGGATCGCCTTCGCGGTCTCCTCGCAGACCGACTCGCGGGTGATCCTCGACCAGGGCGGGGCGGAGACCCTGCTCGGCCAGGGGGACATGCTCTTCCGCGGTGCCGGCACCTCGAAGCTGGCGCGGGTCCAGGGCGCCTTCGTCACCGAGGAGGAGATCGCCCGGATCACCAAGCACTGGGCCAAGCAGGGCGAACCGGAGTTCGAGGACGAGCTGCTGGAGAACCCGCAGGAGGCCGAGGGCGAGGGACGCGACGACGACTTCGACCCCGACAGCGACGACCTGTTGGACGAGGCGATCCGCCTCGTCGTCCAGACCGAGACCGCCTCGGTCTCGATGATCCAGCGGCGCCTGCGGGTCGGCTACACCCGCGCCGGGCGGCTGATCGACATGCTCGAGCGGCGCGGCGTCATCTCCGGCTACGAGGGCTCGAAACCGCGCCAGGTGCTGATCACCCAGGCGGATCTGTCGCGGGTTCTCAGCAGCGGCGAGAGCGAGCCGGCGCCGGTCGCGGTCGACTCAGACGGCGACGAATAAAGCCCGCACTTTGCGTCTTCGGCCTCGGGGACGCAGAATGGGGGAGTGGACGACTCCGTAGGCAACAAGCTGCGCGAGGCGCGCACCCGGCGCAAGCTCCGCCTTGCCGACGTGGAAGAGGCGACCAAGATCCGCGGCCGCTACCTGCAGGCGATCGAGAGCGACGAGTGGGATCAGCTCCCCGAGGACACCTACGCCCGCGCCTTCATCCGCACCTACGGGCGCTTCCTCGGCCTCGACGGCGACCGCCTAGCGGAGGAACAGCGGCAGGCGCGGGGCGCCGCGCGCCCGGGTGAGCGCCTGCCGCGGGTCGATCCGCGGCCGCGGCCGGTGACCCGGCGCCGCCGGGGCGGCGGCGGGGCCCCCGCGATTCCTCCCAAGGTCATCGCCGCTTTCGTCATCGCCCTCGTCGTGGCGGCTCTGCTCGTCGTCGGCCTCTCGACGGGAGGGGGCTCGAACGGCGGCTCTGCCCAATCCGGCGCCCAGAAGACGGGAGCAAAGGCTGGGACGGGACAGCGCCAGCGCCAGGGTAAGAAGGCGGCTCCGGCCGGGCACTCGCTGGCGCTGGCGGCAACCGGCGAAGTCTGGGTCTGCCTCCTGGACGGGAAGGGCAAGCCGCTGGTCGACGGGGTCATCCTCGCGCCGGGCGAATCCGAAGGACCTTTCCGGTCCGGTAGCTTCAGCCTGGCGCTGGGAAACGGCGCCGTGACGATGACCGTGGACGGAAGACAGGCGAACATTCCGCAACCGTCGAGCCCGATCGGGTTCACGGTGCGCTCAAACGGCTCCGTGCACGAACTGCCCGAAGGCGAACGGCCGACCTGCGCGTGATCCGAGCCGGCATCGTCGTCACCGGGACTGAGGTCCTGACCGGGCGCATCTCCGACGCCAACGGCCCCTGGCTGTCCGAACGCCTGGCCGAGCTCGGGGTCGAGGTGGCCCACATCCTCGTCGTGGCGGACCGGCCCGACGACCTGGAAGCAGCGCTGCGATTCATGGCGGAGGAGGGGATGGACCTGATCGTCACCAGCGGCGGGCTGGGGCCGACGGCGGACGACCTCACCGCCGAGATCGTCGCCCGCTTCGCCGGTCGGCCGATGTCGCTTGACGAGGAGATGGAGGCGAAGATCGCCGAGATCCTCAGCGGCTTCGCGCGCCGCTTCCGCCTCGACGAGGGGGCGCTGCAAGAGGCGAACCGCAAGCAGGCAATGGTGCCGGAGGGGGCGATGCCGCTCGATCCGGTTGGCACGGCGCCAGGGCTGGTGGTCCCGGCTGGGGAGCGGGTGGTGATCGTCCTGCCGGGGCCGCCGCGGGAGCTGCAGCCGATGTGGCCGGCGGCCCTGGAAACCCCCCAGGTGCAGGAGGTCTTGGCGCGGGCGACGCCGCTGCGGGCCTACACGATGCGGATGTTCGGGGTGCCGGAGTCCGAAATCGCCAAGAGCCTGCGGGAGATGGAGTCCGAGGGGCTGGAGCTGGGCGCGGTTGAGATCACCACCTGTCTGCGCAAAGGCGAGATCGAGATCGACGTCCGCTACCGCGACGAGGCGACCTCGGTGGCCGAGTCGGTGCGAGAGGGCCTGGTGCAGCGGCACCGGCGCGAGACCTTCAGCCTCGACGGGGAGACGATCGACGCCCAGGTGGCGACCCTGCTGCTCGGCCACCGGCTCGGCCTGGCGGAGTCCTGCAGCGGCGGCCTGCTGGCGGCGCGGATCACCGATCTGGCTGGGGCCTCGGAGTACTTCGCCGGCGGCGTCGTCGCCTACTCGAACGAGGCAAAGGCGGAGTTGCTCGAGGTCGACCCCGAGCTGATCGAGGCCAAGGGCGCGGTCTCACCGGAGGTGGCCGAGGCGATGGCGATCGGCGCCCTGGAGCGTTTCGACGCCGACGTCGCGGTCTCGATCACCGGCATCGCCGGCCCCGGCGGCGGCAGCGAGGAGAAGCCGGTCGGCTACGTCTGCTTCAACGCCCGCCTCGCCGACGGCACCAGCATCGCCCGCGATCCCGTCATCCCCGGTGGCCGCCCGGACATCCGCGAGCGCTCGGCGCTGGTCGGCATGCACCTGCTGCGCCAGCTCCTTGGCGAGGGCGTAGGTAGTTTGTAGACTCACCGAGTTCTCGAAAACGTTCTCGCTTGGGAGGCGGTGCGTGAGAGGGTCGATCAAGGGAGCAGTGGCGCTGGCGGCAGTGCTCGCGGTGGGCGCTGTGGGAACGACGAGCGCGTTCGGAGCCACGGGGCAGATCACGACGGCGCTGGTGAGCCCCGACTGGACCCAGGGGGACTTCGCGGGTGCGGTCGAATGGACCGCTTGTGCGCATCCAGCACCAAAACCCCCGCCACCTCCCGAAGAAGGGGGAGGGCCAGTCGCGCTCTCGTCATTCGAATACGTCGCCTGTTCATGGACTGCGTACGCCACCGTCGGACCTGGAGCCTCGGTAGAAGCGTGCCTCTCGTCGGATCGACGTCTGGGCAGTCTCGGTTCGGGGGTTCAGCTCGTCTGGCAAGAAGGGCAGCGGACCGGCGCTGGGTCTGTCTCCTTTCAAGTAGATGACTTTCCGCTGGGTGGGACACCAGGACAGGTTCTCTGTCTGGCCACGGCGGAAGAAACCACTGATGGCACGGAAATACCCTGCGCGCCCCCAGGCCCGCCGATCCCTCCAGGGTGGCACTGCCCCTACGTCATGGTCACCTACTTAAACACCCTCGATTCGCGGGTGCTCGAAGCGCCGCAGGTACCCGCAACGACGAGTCCCTCGCCGACGACTGTGAGTCACCCTAGCTCCGCACAACCAGGCCATCGACGCCACCGCCATCGCCGTGCGAAGCGCCGGCACCGCGGAATTTCACTCTCGCAGCACAAAGTCGTTTCGAAAACCTGACAATCAGGCGTTGTTCCGTGCGCCCTGGCCCCGTAGCGTGGCGGCCATGGCCAAGGAGCGACTGAAGAGCCCGCGAGCGCGCTTGTTCGTCGCCCTCGATCTGCCCGGCGAGGTGCGGGAGGGGATCGTGGCGTGGGGGAGGGAGGAGCTGGCGGACCCGGCGCTGCGGCCGGTCGCTCCCGAGTCGCTGCACGTCACGCTCGCCTTCCTCGGCTACCGGCCGGAGAAGGAGATCGAGCGGATCGCCGCGGCGGTCGAGGAGAGCGCCGGGCCGGCGCCTTGGGTGGAGATGCGCGACCCCGAGCAGCGGCCGTCGCGGGGGCGAGCGCGGCTGTTCGCCCTGCCGGCGATCTCGCCGGGGGCGGAGGCGTTGCAGGCCGGGCTCGAGCAGAGACTTGTCGAAGAGGGCTTCTACGAGCCCGAGAAGCGGCCGTTCTGGCCGCATGTGACCGTGGCTCGGGTGCGTCCCGAGACGCGGGGCTCGAGGCGGCCGGCGGTCGTCTCCGAGCCTCCCGGACCGCTTCCCCCGGAGCTCTCTGAGTCCCGGATTGCCGTCCGGATGACGCTGTACCGTTCTGTCCTTCAGCCAACTGGTGCGCGCTACGTGCCATTGGCGCAAGTCGAGCTGCCCGGATGAAGGCAGCAGTGAGGTGATCTAGAGATGGCAGAGAGAAAAGCGAGCTTGAACGACGTCTCCGCGAAGGAAGCGAAAGCGAAGGACGCCGCGCTCGAGAACGCAGTCGGCGGTATTCGCAGGGAGTTCGGCGAGGGCTCGCTGATGCGCCTGGGCGACAAAGGGACGGTCAAGGTGGAGGCAATTCCCACCGGCTCCCTCGCGCTCGATCTGGCGCTTGGCATCGGCGGCGTCCCCCGTGGCCGCATCGTCGAGATCTTCGGTCCGGAGTCCTCGGGCAAGACGACGCTCGTCAACCACATCATCGCCCAGGCCCAGGCGATGGGTGGCGTCTGCGCCTTCATCGACACCGAGCACGCGATCGACCCCGTCTACTCGCGGGCGATCGGCGTCGACACCGACGAGCTGCTGGTCTCCCAGCCCGACTACGGCGAGCAGGCGCTGCAGATCGCCGACCGGCTGATCGCCTCCGGGGCGGTCGACGTGGTCGCGATCGACTCGGTCGCGGCGCTGACGCCGAAAGCCGAGCTCGACGGGCAGATCGGCGACACCACCGTCGGCCTGCAGGCGCGGCTGATGTCCCAGGCGATGCGGAAACTGGCCGGCAACCTCAACCGGACCAACACCGTCTGCCTCTTCACCAACCAGATCCGCGAAAAGGTCGGCGTCCAGTTCGGGTCGCCGGAGACCCAGCCGGGTGGCCGGGCGCTGAAGTTCTACTCCTCGCAGCGACTCGACATCCGCCGGATCGAGACCCTGAAGGAAGGGACCGAGGCGGTCGGCAACCGGGTGCGAGTCAAAGTCGTCAAGAACAAGGTCGCCTCCCCGTTTCGCCAGGCCGAATTCGACATCGAGTACGGGGTCGGGATCTCCCGCGAGGGCGGCCTGCTCGACTTCGGAATGGAGCAGGACCTGGTCCAGAAATCGGGCTCCTTCTTCTCCTACGGCGAGACCCGGCTCGGTCAGGGCCGCAACAACGCCAAACAGTTCCTGGTCGACAACCCGGAGCTGGCGCTGGAGATCGAAACCAAGGTCCGGACGGCGCTGGGCATCGATGGCGAGGCGCCCGAAAGCAGCGAGGGCGAGGCTCCGGCCCCGGAGGCCGAGGCGAAGGCGGCTTAGGCCCCTTCGCCTCACGGCGGCTTGGCCGCCAACCTCTATAGGATCACCGCCGCCTTATGAGCAACGAAACCCTCTTCTACATCTGCGGGATCGTCCTCGCCGTCTCGGCGGTGACGGTCAGCTTCGTCGGCCTGAAACTGAAGGACTTCCCGGGCAGAGCGCTGCCGGCGGTCGTCCTCTGGTTTGCCGTCTTCGTCGTCGCCACCACCACCTTCGCCACCCGCTATTCCGGGGAAGAGCACGAAGCCAAGGCTGCCGAGTACAAGAAGTTCTTCGAAGAGCAGGAAAAGGGCGAGACCTCGGCGCCCGCCGAAGGCGAAGAAGAAGCAACCGGGGAAGGCGAAGAAGAAGCCCCCGAAAAAGAAGAAGGCGCTTCTGAAGAAGGCTCTGCCGGTGGCGGAGAAACCACGCTGCAGCTGGAAGCGAGCGAAACCGCGCTCGAATACGACACGACCGAACTCAGCGCCAAAGCCGGCAAGGTCACGATCGACTTCAAGAACCCCGCGGCGCTCGAACACAACGTGGTGATCGAACAGAACGGCAAAGAACTCGCCGGCTTCGAACCGATTGCCGAAGGCGAAGAATCGGAGAGCGCCGAACTGAAGCCCGGCACCTACACCTTCTACTGCTCCGTCCCAGGTCATCGCGAGGCCGGCATGGAAGGCACTCTGACCGTCAAGTAGCGCCGACGCTACCCTGCGTCTGATGGCGAAGAAGTTCCACGTCACCACCTTCGGGTGCCAGATGAACGTGCACGACTCCGAGCGGATGCGCGGGATGCTGGCTTCGCTCGGCTACGAGGAGGTTCCGAGCCGCGAAGAGGCCGACCTGATCCTCTTCAACACCTGCTCGATCCGCGAGTCGGCCGACAGTCGCTTCATCGCCCACCTGGGTCAGGCGAAGCGGCTGAAGAGCGAAGACCCCGAGCGGGTGGTGGGCGTCGGGGGTTGCTGGGCGCAGTCGGTCAAGGAGGAGGTCTTCGAGCGCTTCCCGTTTGTCGACGTCGCCTTCGGCCCGGGCCAGATCCACAAGCTCGCCGAGTTCCTCAACAGCGACTCGCTGACTGCCCAGGGCTACTTCGAGTTCGAGGACTTCTCCGGCCACCTGCCGACCCGCCGCGAGCGCGAGTTCCAAGGGTGGCTGCAGATCTCGCAGGGCTGCAACTGCGTCTGCTCGTACTGCATCGTCCCCTCGACCAGGGGGCGGGAGGTCAGCCGCGACCCCGACGAGCTGGTCGCCGAGGCGGAGGCACTGGCCGCCGACGGCGTCGTCGAGGTGACGCTGCTGGGGCAGAACGTCAACAGCTACGGCCGCGACCTGCCGCTGCAGAAGCGGATCGGCTTCTCCGACCTGCTGCGCCGGGTCGACGCGATCGAGGGGATCGAGCGGATCCGTTACACCAGCCCGCACCCGAAGGACATGAAGGAGGACGTGATCCGCGCCCACGCCGAGCTGCCCGCGCTCTGCGAGCAGATCCACCTGCCGCTGCAGTCGGGATCGAGCGCCGTGCTGAAACGGATGCGCCGCACCTACAACCGCCAGCGCTATATGGACCGGGTGGCGCTGATCCGCGAGCACGTCCCCGACTGCGCGATCACCACCGACATCATCGTCGGCTTCCCTGGTGAGACCGCGGCCGACTTCGCCGAGACGCTGGAAGTGGCCGAGGAGGTCGGCTACGACGGCGCCTTCACCTTCGTCTTCTCGCCGCGGCGCGAAACCGAGGCGGCGACGATGGAGGACCAGCTGCCGCACCCGGTCAAGGTCGAGCGGATGGAACGGCTGGTCGAGGTGGTGCAACGGCGGGCGGCCGAGCGCGCCCAGCGCTTCGTCGGGCGGACGATGGACGTGCTGGTCGAGGGGACCAGCCGGACCGACGAGACGAAGCTGCGGGGGCGGACTCGGCACGGGAAGGCAGTCAACTTCGACGGGGTGGCCAGCCCAGGGGAATTCGTACCCGTGGAGATTCAGACTGCTACTTCGCAAACGCTCGGTGGGGTGTCGGCACAGCCCCTCTCTCACCTTCTTTGAGCGTAATCGCGATATTCGGGCCTACGGGCGTCGGGAAGACCGGCGTGGCCATCGCGCTTGCTGAGCAGCTACAGGCGCGTGGCGAGGACCCCGTTGCCATCAACTGCGATGCGTTGCAGGCCTACGAGGGGCTGGAGACGCTGACGGGGGCGGCGACGCCGGAGGAGCAGGAGAAGCTGGAGCATCGGCTGCTCTCCTTTGTCCCGATCACGGCGGATTTCTCCATTGGCGATTACATGCCGCTTGCTCATGCCGAGATCGATGGAGCGTTGGAGGCGGGGCGGCGGCCGATTGTGGTGGGGGGGACCGGGCTTTATCTGCGGGCGGCGTTGGCGGATCTCTCATTGGAGAAAGTGCCGCCGGAATCGGAGGAGTCGGAGCTGTGGTCGCCGGAGACGCGGCATCCGACGACGATCTTCGGCCTTGACATGGACCGGGCTCAGCTCTACGAGCGGATCGACGCCCGGGTCGAGGCGATCGTTGCCGCCGGCGCCGCTGAGGAGGCCCGCCGCGCCGACGCCCTCGGCCCGGGCCGCACCGCCCGCAAAGCCCTCGGCTTCGACGAGCTCCTCGCCGGCGACCTGGAGACGATGAAGAAGCGCTCCCGCAACTACGCTCGCCGCCAGCTCACCTGGATGCGCAAGATCCCGAACCTGGAGCCGATCGACCGCACCGGCCTTTCCGACGCCGAGGTCGCCGAGCAGATCGCAATAGGCTGCCGCGCGTGAAGTTCGAGAAGTGGCAGGCGCTGGGCAACGACTACCTGATCCTCGAGCAGGAGCGGCTGCCATGGCCGCTGACGGAAACGCGGGTCGAGTGGCTCTGCGACCAGCATTTCGGCGTTGGCGCTGACGGCGTGCTGCTGCTTTCGCGCAGCGAGGACCCAGAGTTCGTCGCCAGGCTGCGGATCTTCAATCCCGACGGGTCTGAGGCTGAGCTCTCCGGCAACGGCGCCCGTGAGGCGATCCTCTACCTGCGGCGCAACGGCTGGACGGACGAGGACGAGTTCGCGATCAGCACCGTCGCCGGGCCGATCCGGCCGACGATCACCGGCGAGCTGACCTGCTCGGTCGACATGGGTCGGGCTTCAACCGCCTCGAAGGACTACCCGTCCGGCCCCGAGGACGGGCGTGGCACGCTGGAGGCCGGGGGGCGCAGCTGGGAGTTCCAGCACGTCTCGATCGGCAACCCGCAGTGCGCGATCGTCGTCGGCGAGGGCCTCGATGGGCTCGACCTCGGCGCGATTGGCCCGGGGATCGAAGGCAACGAGCTCTTCCCGAACCGCACCAACGTCTCCTTCCTCGCGATCGACGGCAGTCGCGTCCGCGCCCGGATCTTCGAGCGCGGGGTGGGGGAGACGCTCTCCTCCGGCACCGGCGCCAGCGGCGCCGCCGTCACCGCCGTCCTGCGCGGCTCGCAGAGTCCGATCACGGTCGAGCTCGAAGGCGGCGAGCTGACGGTCGAGGTCGGCGAGGACCTCTCGGTCCGCCTCGACGGCTGGGCCGAGCCGGTCTTCAGCGGCGAGCTCTCGCCCGAGCTCGTGCAGGCGCTGGCCGAGCTGGACGGATAGATTTCCGCCTCCGCATGGGCATCTCCGACCCCTCAAGACGCCTCGAGGCCATCCCTCCGTACAAGTTCCAGGAACTCGAGCAGCAGATCGCCGACAAGCGCGCCGCCGGCATCGACGTGATCAGCCTCGGGATCGGCGACCCGGACGAACCGACCTACCCGCACGTCGTCGAGGCGATGCAGGAGGCGGTCGCCAACCCCGCCTACCACCAGTACCCGAGCAACCGCGGCCGCGACGAGTTCCGCCAGGCCTTCGCCGAGTTCTACGACCGCCGCTTCGGGGTCGAGATCGACCCCAACGGCGAGGTGATCCCGGCGATCGGCGCCAAGGAGTGCATCTACAACCTCTGCTTCGCCTTCCTCGACCCGGAGGACATCGCCCTCGCCTCCGACCCCGGCTACCCCGTCTACACCGGCGGCCCGATCCTCGCCGGCGCCAAGGCCGAGCTGCTGCCGCTGGTACCCGAGTTAGGCTTCGCTCCGGACCTGACCGCCGTCCCGGCTGACGTCGCCGCCCGCGCCCGGCTGATGTTCGTCAACTACCCGAACAACCCGACCGGCGCGATCGTCCCCGCGGGCTTCTTCGAGACCGTCGTCTCCTTCGCCAAGGAGCACGAGATCCTCGTCGTCCACGACAACGCCTACTCGGAGACCACCTACGACGGCTACGTCGCCCCGAGCTTTCTCGCCACGCCGGGCGCCAAGGACGTCGGCGTCGAGGTCTTCTCGCTCTCCAAGGGCTACAACATGACCGGCTGGCGCTGCGCGGCGATTCTCGGCAACGCCGAGGCGATCCAGGCCTACTGGCGGCTGAAGACCAACGTCGACTCCGGCCTCTTCGAGGCGATCCAGATGGCCGGCGTGGCCGCCCTGAAGGGTCCGAGCGGCCCGCTGGAGCAGATGAACGAGACCTACGCCCGCCGCCGCGACCTCGTCGTCTCCGCCCTCGACGAGATCGGCGTCAAGGTGGCCTCGCCGAAGGGCACGATCTACGTCTGGGCCCCGGTTCCCGAGGGCCACAGCTCGACCTCCTTCTGCGAGCTCGTGCTCGAGGAGGCCGCCGTCGTCATCTCACCCGGCTCGATGTACGGGCCGAGCGGCGAGGGCTTCTTCCGCATCGCCCTGACCGCCCCCGATGCAAGGATCGAAGAGGCGGTCGAGCGGATGCGCGAGCACCTGGCCTAAGGGGCTTAGCCCCCGGCGGGCGCCAGAGCGCCTTTGCGGTGGCGCCAGTCGTTGAACGTCGTGCTCCAGGCCGCTTCGGCGAGGCGCGCCTGGCCCGAGATCGACGGGTGGAAGTAGTCGGCGGTCGAGTTGGGGTTGCCGGGTCCGAAGATCGGGATCTGGTTGAAGGGCGGGATGTTGAGGCCGCCGGTGTTGACGACGGTGGCGACGTCGGCGGTGGTGAATTCGGAGTCGAAGACGGCGTTGCCGTCCCAGCGGCAGCGCTTGAATTCGCCGCAGACTTCGGCCAGGGCGTCGTTGTAGGCGATCACCTGTTCACGGAAGGCGGCGCGGCGTTCTTCGTCGGCCTGTTCGGTCGAGAGCGGGTTGGCGAGCAGGCCCTGGCAGACGTTGAACAGCGACCAGCGCAACAGCGCGTTCTGGTCGGGCGGGTTGGTGAACAGGGTGCGCAGCTGGTTGATGTCGGGGATGCTCATCAGCTGGACGTATGCCTTCGGGTTCGCGTCCACGATTACCTCGATGGCTTCGCGCACCTGGCTGGCGAAGGTCGCGGTGGGGGTCGGCGTCGTCGCGCAGGCGTCGTTGGCGCCGATCTCGATCAGGACGAAGTCGGGGTTCTGACTGGCGGCGACCTGCGCCTGGCCCAGCAGGTTGACCGCCTTAGCGCCGGAGACCGCGTCGTTGAAGGCGGTCAGCGGCCCGGGCGAGGCCGCGTCGAGGCGTTCCCTGACGCTGTCGACCAGCGGGTTCGTCCCGGTCGCCCAGGAGTTCTTCGGGCAGTCGAGCCCGGGGCCGGTGGGACAGCCGGGGCCGTCGGAGTTGTAGCCCCGGGTTATCGAGTCGCCGAGCGCCGCCATCACCCGCGGCGGCTTCGTCGCCTCGGCCGACCCGGCCAGCAGCGCGAACCCGATCGACAGTGCCGCCAGCATGAAGGCCATGCGTCGCAGCATCGAAATCCCGACCATTTCTCGTCCTCCTCTGGTTCCCAGTTCCCTTGGCTGGGGTGCTGGTACCCGCGGCCGGGGGTGGGGAATCAGGCGCTGGAGGCTTCCCGCTCGGCTTTCTTGCGCCAGTAGCGGTCGAGGCCGCCCCACTGGTAGGCGGTGGGGACTGCCTGCAGGAGCTCGTCGACCGTGTCGCCTTCGATCCCTTCGGCGGCAAGCTCGCGGCGGATGCGGGCCTCGTTGTCCGCGTCGTACTCCTCCTTGGGCATCCGGCGAGCCAACTCGGCCTCTTCGCGCAGTTTCGCCCGCACCTTCTCGATATGCCCGGGGACGTCCTCGTCGATCGAACCGAAGTGGGTGAGCGCGAGCCGCTGCGGCGACCAGCCGGCGACCGTGTCCAGCGAGTCTTCCCAGACCTCGATGTCGATGTCGGGTGGGGGAGTGGGGGGGACGATGAGGTCCGAGGGCGGGATCCGGCAAGCGGCGACGTCGCCGACGAAGGCAGTGCCGCTGTCCTCATGCAGGTAACAGACGTGGTGAGAGGCGTGGCCGGGCGTATAAGCGACCCGCATCCCATGAACCGTCTCGCCACCGCGGAGCACCCGAACGTTCTCCTCAGGCACCGGCACGATCTCGCCCCAGAGGTAGTTCAGCTTGTCCCCATAGAGCCGCTCAGCACTCGCCAGCAGCTTCGAAGGATCAACCAAATGCGGCGCGCCCCGCTCATGCACATAGACCTCGAGCTCCGGCCACCGCCGCACCATCGCCCCAGTAGCCGCCGCATGGTCGAGATGAATATGAGTCAGCAACAAAGCCCGAGGCTGCTCGTCACCGATTGCCTCGATCACGGTCTGAAGCGAAGACTCCGGCCCCGGATCAACGAGAACCCCATCAACCTCCCAGCATCCGATCACGTGGGGTCGCCCCAAGTGCATGACATCTATGACGCGCACCCGCGGCAGCCTAAGCGACAGGAGTGGGGAACCGCGAGTCCGCTTCAAGCGTCTGCCTCAAGCCCTCTTCCATCCCCCGAGGCGAGTACCCAAGCTCTCGCTGAGCCTTGTCGTAACTGGCCCAGAACGTCACGTTGTCGGCCGAAGAAATCAGCTCGCGCAGGTTCGGCGGCTGCCCCATCACCTTCCCGACCAGAGGGCCAATCGGGATCATCGCCTTCATCAGCCCGGTCGGCAGGTCGCGCTTGGGCGCCTTGCGGCCGCTCACCTTGGCGACCGTCTCGATCGCCTCGCGCATCGTCGTCACCGGGCCGCTGATCACGTAGGTCTCGCCCAGCTTGCCCTTGTCGAGCCCGAGCACGATGCCGCCGGCGATGTCCTCGACGTGGCTCATGCAGATCCCCAGCTCGGGGAAGGGCAGCAGCGGCAGCTTGCCGGCGAAGAATTCCTCCAGCAGATCGGCGACCTGCGAGGTGTCTCCCGGCCCGTAGACGCCGCCCGGCTGGACGATGATCGCCGGTAGGCCCTGCTCGTCGATCATCCGCTGGACGATCTTGTGGGCCTCCAGCTTGGTCTCCTCGTAGTAAGAGGTGAAGTCGGTCTCGGGGTTCTCGTAAGACTCGTCGACGACCTGTTTGTGGGTGTTGCCGAAGATCCCGACGGTCGAGATGTAGACGATCCGCGGCACCTTCGCCTCCAGCGCGACCTTCATCACCCGCTCGGTGCCGGCGACGTTGGCCTCCCACATCGCGGGGCGCTGCTTGGCCGGGATCCCGACCTCGTACATCGCCGCCGCATGGATGACCGCCTCGCAGCCCTCCATGCCCTTGCGCAGCGCCGCCTCGTCGCCGAGGTCGCCGCTGACCAGCTCGCAGCCGAGCTCGTTCAGCTTCGTCGCCTTGCCGGGATTGCGGACCAGACAAACCACCTCGTCGTCGCGGTCGCGCAGCTGGCGCACGACCTCGCCGCCGATGAAGCCGGTGCCGCCGGTGACCAAGACCTTCACGGTACCCCCACCTTATAGGGCCGGGCCCGACGCTTACAATTCCCCTGAGTGCAAGGTTCGAGAAACGGCAGGACGACCGAGACCCGCTACGCGGCGTCCGCTAACGGTGCCGGCGTTTCGAACCCGCGGGCGCGCCAGCGGGCGATGGCGATCGGCGTCGTCGACGGGCGCACCGACGGCGATCCGCTCGCCGAGATGAAGGAGCTGCTGCGCACGGCGGGGGTGGCGACCGCCGGCGAGGCGACCCAGCAGCGCCCGCAGCCCGACCCCGACCGCTACTTCGGCCGCGGCCGTCTGCAGGAGCTGAAAGCGGAGATCGCCGCGGCGGGCGCGAACCTGGTCGCCTGCGACGACGAGCTGGCGCCTCGGCAGGAGCGCAACCTGGAGACGGCGCTGGGGGTGCCGGTGATCGACCGCACCAGCGTCATCCTCGACATCTTCGCCGACCACGCCCACTCGGCCGAGGGAAAGCTGCAGGTCGAGTTGGCCCAGCTCGAGTACAACATGGCCCGCATGCGGGGGCTGTGGACCCACCTCGAGCGGCTCGGCGGCGGGATCGGCACCAGGGGCCCGGGCGAGACCCAGATCGAGACCGACCGCCGCCTCGCCCGCGACCGGATCGCGGCCCTGCGCCGCCGCCTGGCGCGGCTGGAGCGCAACCGCGGCGTGATGCGCGCCCGACGCGAGCGCTCCTCGCTGCCGCGGGTCGCCCTCGCCGGCTACACCAACGCCGGCAAGTCGACGCTGCTGAACGCGCTGACCGGTGCCGAGGTCGAGGTCCGCGACCGTCTCTTCCACACCCTCGACCCGACCACCCGCACCTTCGAGCTCTCCGGTCGCGACTACCTGCTGACCGACACCGTCGGCTTCATCGAGAAGCTGCCGCACCAACTGGTCGAGGCATTCAAGGCGACGCTCGAGGAGACGGTGCTGGCCGACCTGATCCTGCACGTGGTCGACGCCTCGGCGCCCGAGGAGGGGCGGCTGGCCTATATGCAGGCGGTGGACGAGGTGCTGGAGGAGATCGGGGCCGGCGACAAGCCGCGCCTGCTCGTCTTCAACAAGGTCGACCTTCTGAGCGCCGAGGAGCGGCGCGAAAGCGAGCTCGACCACCCCGAGGCGGTGCTGGCCTCGGCCCAGGAGGGGGAGGGGCTGGACGATCTGCGGGAGCGAATCGAGGCGGCCTTCGAGGAGACGCTGACCGAGGTCGAGCTGCTGATCCCCTACTCGGAGGGCGGGCGCCTGCACGAGCTGCACGAGGTCGCCGGTGATTTGGAGCGAACCGACCGCGAGGACGGGGTTCTCGTTCACGCCAAGGTGCCCTCGGCCGAGATGCACCGCTTCAGCGACCTCGCCGTCGCATAATCTGCGCCACGTGCAGCTCCCGGTTCTCAAGCTGAAAGATGAGGCGGTCCTGCCGACCCGCGCTCATGAGGGGGATGCGGGGTTGGACCTTTATGCGTGTGAGGCTGCTCATGTGGGGCCGGGGGAGCGGTGGAGCGTTGGGACCGGGGTGGGCGTGGAGATCCCTGAGGGGCACGCGGGGCTGGTGCTGCCGCGCTCGGGGCTGGCCCGCGACCACGGGATTGCGCTGGTCAATGCGCCGGGGCTGATCGACTCCGGCTACCGCGGTGAACTGCGGGTGCTGCTGCTCAACACCGACCCGGCCGAGACCTTCCGAGTCGAACCCGGCGACCGCATCGCCCAGCTCGTGATCACGCCGATCGCCACTCCCGAACCCGTGGAGGCGTCGGTACTCACCGATTCCGTTCGCGGCGAGGGCGGCTTCGGCTCAAGTGGCCGCTAGCCGCGCCGACTCGTGCGCGGCGGCCTCGAGCTCGTCGGGCAGTGGCTCCAGCTCGGGTCGGGTGCCGTAGCGGCGTTCCAGGGCGAGGGCGATCAGGTGGTCGGCGAGCCAGGCGTTCTTGGGCAGCAGCGGGCCGTGGAGATAGGTGCCGATCACGTTGTCGCGCCTGACCCCCTCGTAGCCGTCGCGGTCGTTGTTGCCGTGGCCGGAGACGACCTTGCCGAGGGGGGTGGCGTCGGGCCCTAGGTAGGTGCGGCCGCCGTGGTTCTCGAAGCCGGCGATCAGGCGCGGGCCGGTGCCGAGGTCGGCCTCGATCGCGACGTTGCCGATCAGGCGCGGGCCGGGCTCGCGCACCGTCTCCAGGTCGGCGACGCCGAGGCCGGGCAGCGTCTCGTCGCCCATCTGGTAGCTGTGGCCGAGCAACTGGTAGCCGCCGCAGACCGCCAGCAGCACCGCGCCGTCGTCGGCTGCGGTAGCGATCGCCTCCTTCTTCGTCGCGACCATGTCGGCGGCGACCGCCTTCTGGTCGCTGTCCTGGCCGCCGCCGATGTAGAGGAGGTCGTGGGCAACGGGGTCGAAGCCCTCGCCGGGGCCGACGCCGCTGTGGGAGAAGCCGATCCCGCGCCACTCGCAACGCCGCCGCAGGAAGATGATGTTGCCGCGGTCGGCGTAGATGTTCATCTGCTCGGGGTAGAGGCTGAGGACGCGCAGCTCCATCAGCTGCTCTTTTCCAGGAGGACGACGGTGGCGCCGACGTGCAGCTCGGTCGGGGCGATCTCGTGACGGCCCGCGGGCGCCAGGCCGGCAGTCGCGGCCTCGGACTCCAGAGTCGCGGCGGCGAAGGTGAGGATCCGCACCTCGTTCGGTTCCTCGCTCAGCGATCCCTCCGGCGACACGGTCTGGCGCAGGCGGCGGACGACGATCTCGCCCGGGCCGATCGCCGCCTCGATCGCGAGGCTGGAGTAGACCCAACCGTCGACCTCGCGCACGTCGGGGAGGGGGGGAGGTGCGCCGTCGGGCTCCGGCATCTGCTCGAGGATCGTCGCGGCGAGCAGGCCGCCGGGGCGGAGGGCCGCGGCGACGCAGCGCAGGCACTCGACCCGCTCCGCCGGGCCGGGCAGGAGCTGCAGCAGGTGGGTGGGGGCGAGGACCAGGCCGACCTCCTCCGCCGGCTCGAACGCCCGCGCGTCGGCGTGCAGGGTCTTCGCCCGCAGACCCTCGGCTCGCGCCGCGAACGCATCGAGCAGCTCGGCGTCGGCGTCGAGGCCGATCACCTCGTGCCCACGGCGGGCGAGATGGAGGACGACGCGGCCGGTCCCGCAGCCGAGCTCGAGGACCGGGCCGCCGCAGCGCTCGGCGAGCTCCTCCCAGAGCGGCAGGTCGGCGGCGTAGCTGCCGCACTCGACGTCATGCCAGATCGCGGCGGCGGTCGCGCTCATCGCCAGAACTCCTTCGCCAGGCCACGGTCGGCGAGCAGCTTGCGCAGTTCGAGCAGGGCGGTGTAGGTGGGGAGGGCGAAGAGGCGGCCCTGTGCGCCCGCCACCGCGGCGTCGAGGGAGTCGCCGATCCCCGGCGTCACTTCGATCGCCTCCTCGGGCCAGCCGGCGTACTTCAGCCGCAGCGCCATCTCCGGCGCCCGGGTCCCCGAGCAGACCACGCGCCGGACGCCCGCGGCGAGCAGCTCGAAGTCCGCATCCCAGATCCAGGAGACGTCGCGGCCGTCGGCGATGCGGTCGTTGAGCGCGATCCAGAGGTCGATGCCCTCGCCTTTGTTCTGTTCTTCATGGCTCTCCAGCATCAGCGTCCGCAGCACCTCGTTCGCCCCGGCCGGGTTCTTGATCAGCAGGATCGAGACCGGGACGCCGCCGACCTCGATCGTCTCCACCCGGCCGAAGGCGGCCCGCATCTCGCCGAGCGCGGCGGCGATCCGCTCCGGCGCGACCCCCAGCCGTAGCCCGGCCGCCACCGCGGCGAGGGCGTTGTAGACGTTGTAGAGGCCGGGCAGCGGCAGCTCCAGGCGCAGCTCGCCCTGGGGCGTCCGCACCGTCGCCTGGGAGCCGTCCATCCCGCGCAGCTCGATCGCCGTCGCCGCCACCTCCGGCCGCGGCCGCTCTGCCCCGCAGTTGGGGCAGGAGTAGTGGCCGAGGTGGCCGACGAAGGCGCGCGCGTAGGCGTAGGGGTGGCCGCAGCGGCGGCAGTGCTTGGCGTCGAAGGCGTGCTGCAGCTCGGGCAGGGCCTGCGAGTCGTCCTCGATACCGAAGTAGAGGACGCCGTCGCGGCGGGCGCCCTCGGGGTCGCGGCCGAGGTCGGCGATCAGCGGGTCGTCGGCGTTGAGGACGAACCCGGTGCGCCCGCCCCGCGCCGCCACCGTCTGCGCCCAGTCGTCGGCCAGCGCCTCCATCTCGCCGTAGCGGTCGAGCTGGTCGCGGAAGAGGTTGCCGAGGACGATCAGCGAGGGGTCGAGCTGCTCGGCGACCCGCGGCAGCCAGGCCTCGTCGACCTCGAACAGGCCCTCCTCGCCGCGCTGCTCGAGCAGCGCCGTCGCCACGCCCCAGGTCATGTTCGAGCCGGCGCGGTTGTGGACCGGGTCGCGGCCGTCGGCGGCAAGGATCGCGGCGATCATCCCGGCGGTGGTCGTCTTGCCGTTGGTGGCACTGACGATCGTCGTCCCGCGCTCGAGGGCGGCGCCGAGCGCGGCGATCGCCTCCGGCTCCATCCGCAGCAGCACCCGTCCCGGCAGGGTCGTGCCGCCGCCGCGGCCGCTGGCACGGCTGGCGGCACCGATCGCCCGCGAGAGCGCGACCTTGGCGCCGAAGAGGGCGCCGGGGGAGTGTCCGTTGGCGCTCATCCCGCGGCAGGCTCCTCCTGCGCGGGCACGAGGATCGAGAGGCAGCGCGGCAGCACCCGCAGCGAGACCGGCAGGTCGGTTAGGTGGTCGCCGTCGGCGTAGACCGGGAAGGGGCGGCTGGCGTCGAGCTCGAGCCGCGTAGCCCGGAAGCTGGTCACCTCGGGCTTGTCGATGTGGGTGCCCTTGAGCACGTCGCGGAGTCCGCGCAGGAAGCGCAGCTTGCCGACCTCGGTGATCGCGACCACGTCGAATTCGCCGTCGTCGAGCTCCGCCTTCGGGGCAATCCACATGCCGCCGCCGTAGACGCTGTTGTTGGCGATGGCGACGAAGTAGCCGCTGAGGCGTTTGCTCTCCTCGCCGATGGCGAGCGTGAAGCGGGCGGTGTGCCAGCCGATCAGGGTGCGGACCATCGAGTAGGCGTAGACCGAGTTGCCGCGGAGCCAGTGGGTTTCGTTGGCGAGCCGATTGCATTCGGAGTCGAAGCCGACGCTGGCGATGCCGAGGAAGCGCTTGCCGTTGGCCTCGCCGACGTCGATCAGGCGGCTGCGCCCGCCGAGGACGGTGTCGACCGCGGCCTCCGGCTCGGTCGGGATCCCTAACGCCCGCGCCAGGTCGTTGCCGCGGCCGGCGGGGATCAGGCCCAGGGGCACGTCGGAGCCGGCCATCGCGCCGCCGACGACGCCGAGCAGGCCGTCGCCGCTGACGACGACCGGCACCTCGCCCACCTCGGCCGCCCGCAGCGCCAGTTCCGCCCCGTGGTCGAGGCTGCGCGTCTTCTCGACCCGGAAGACGGCGCGGCGCGCGTCCAGTGCCGCCTCGACCCGCGGCAGCAGCTTCAGGCTCCTGCCCCCGGCGGCGGAGGGGTTGACGAGCAGGGTCAGCGGCGTCCCGGCGATCTCCATTCGCGCCCAGCCTAGAGGGCGAGGCCGGGCGGCTCGCCGCCGCGCGAGCGGGCGATGAAAAAGCTGCCGTCTCCAGCGGGTTCGGACCAGATCGACTCGAAGTCGAGGCTGGTGAGGCGGCGGCGCAGCACCTTGCCGCGGAAGCCGCTGGGAGCCTGTCGATCGCGCGACGCGGCGAGGGCCAGGAAACCGCCGGGCCGCAGGACGCGCGCCGCCTCGCGGGCGGCGGGGTGGGCGTCGACGGCCGCGAGCAGGTCGAACTGGTCGTCGGGGAAGGGGAGCGAGCGGGGGCTGCCCTGCTTGAAGGCGACCCGGCCCTCGGGGTCGAGCCCGATCCGAGCCGAGGCGGCGCGAATTGCCTCCTCGGAGCGGTCGACGCCGCGGATCCGGGCGCTCGGGAACTCGCGGGCGAGGAAGAGGGCCCCATCTCCCTCGCCGCATTCGACCTGCAGGATCCGCTCCGGGGTGCCGACGTGCAGCACGGCGGCGGCGAGCGGGGTCAGCGGCGGGGAGGAGGGCACCTCGGGATCGTATGCCGCGGCGACATTGTTCCCGCCCGGTCGAATAGGGTTTCCGCCGTGGAGCAGCCGGGCCCAGATCGTCGTTGGATCGTCCTCGCCGTCTTCGCGGTGATCGCTGTCGGCGTGGTCGCCGCGGTGCTGATCTCGCGCGGCGGCGGCTCCGACAGCTCGTCATCGTCGTCGACCGAAGCGAGCGCCGGCGGCTGCAAGAAGGTCGAAGCCCCCGAACCGAAGACCGTCAGCTTCAAGAAGCCGAAGCAGGTCCTGAAGCCGGGCGAAGAAGCGACCGTAGTGATGAAGACGAGCTGCGGCACCTTCAAGATCGCCCTCGACACCAAGCGGGCGCCGAAGACCGCCAACTCCTTCGCCTTCCTCGTCGAAGAAGGCTTCTACGACGACCTCACCTTCCACCGCATCGTCCCCGGCTTCGTGATCCAGGGCGGCGACCCGGAAGGCACCGGCACCGGCGGCCCCGGCTACAAAGTCGTCGAGAAGCCGCCGGCGAACCTCGCCTACACCAAAGGCGTGGTGGCGATGGCGAAGAGCGCGGCGGAGCCACCCGGCAGCTCGGGCAGCCAGTTCTACGTGGTCACCGCCCCCGACGCCGGCCTGCCGCCCGAATACGCCCTGCTCGGCAAGGTCAGCGAGGGCTACTCGACGGTGAAAGCGATCGAGAAGCAGGGGACGCCGGAAGAAACGCCGAAACAGACCGTCCTGATCGAAGAAGCCACGCTCGAACGCGAATAGCGGCGAGCAGGCCGGCGGCCAGCTAATCTGGCCGGGTGGCCAAGGTGGACGTAGGCGACCAGGCTCCCGATTTCGAGCTGCCCGGCACGGGCGAGAAGACCTACCGTCTCTCCGACTACCGCGGGCGCAAAGTCATCCTCGCCTTCTACCCGGGCGACGCCACCACCGTCTGCACGAAGCAGTTCTGCTCCTACCGCGACGAAGGCGATCGCCTCGACGAGCTCGGCGCCGAGGTGCTCGGGATCTCGCCGCAGTCGGTGGACTCGCACGAGCACTGGGTCAAAGAGCAGGAACTGAACGTGCCGCTGCTCGCCGACGAGGACCTGGCGGTGGCGAAGAGCTACGGCGTCACCGGCTGGATCGGGCCGCTGGCGCGCTTCACCGAGCTGAAGGACGCACCCGGCGGGCGCTACGTGCAGCGGGCGATCTTCGTGATCGACGGCGAGGGCATCGTCCGCCACAAGACCGTCTCGCGGACCGGCAGCACCTACGAGTCGGTCGAGGACCTCGAGCAGGCAGTCGCCTCGCTCGGCTGATGCCCGCCGCGGCGGAGGCCTTCGCGGTCGGTCCCCCGCCGGTGCTGCGCGGGGAAGCGGAAGGGGAGGGGCCGCCGGTCGTCCTCTGCCACGGGATCACCGCGACGCGCCGCTACGTCCTGCACGGCTCGCGGGCGCTGCCGCGCGGCGGCTACCGGGTTCTCACCTACGACGCCCGCGGCCATGGGGAGTCGGACCCCGCCCCGGTGGGGGAGAGTTATGGATACCCACAGCTGGTCGACGACCTGGAGCGGGTCGTGGCCGACCGGGTGGGCGAGGAGCGCTTCTTCCTCGGCGGCCACTCGATGGGCGCGCACACGGCTGTCGCCTACGCGCTGCGGCATCCCGAGCGCCTGGCGGGCCTGGTGGTGATCGGGCCGACTTACCTGGGCGAGATCCGACCCCAGTCGCTGGGCTACTGGGACGGGCTGGCAACGGCGCTGGAAGCCGATGGCGTCGACGGATTCGTCGCCTACATCGGCGAGAAGCAGGGGATCGACTCCGGCTGGCGCGACTCCGTGCTGCGCTTCACCCGCGAGCGGATGCTGCGCCAGGAGCACCCGGAAGCGCTGGCGCAGGCGCTGCGGGAGGTGCCGCGCTCGCGGCCGTTCGATTCGCTGGAGGAGCTGCGCTCGCTCGATGTTCCCACGCTCGTCGTCGCCAGCAACGACGACGCCGACCCCGGCCATCCCTACGCGGCGGCTGTGGCCTACGCCGAGGCGCTGCCGCGGGCCGAGCTGGTCGGCGAGGCGGAGGGCGAGTCGCCGCTGGCCTGGCAGGGCGGCAAGCTCTCGCGCGCATTAGCGGCGTTTTACGCCGAAGCCATATCTTCAGCCCGATGAGCAGCCCGAATAAACAATTTCCAAGCGAGTGGGCTCTGCGGCGCCTGATCGCCTTCGTCGCCGCGCTCGGCGTCGGCGTCGCCACTTACATCACGATCGCCGACTCGGGCGGCGGGGCGCCGGCCTGCCTCGCCGGGGGCAGTGGCTGCCAGACCGTCGCCGACAGCTCGTATTCGCACCTCGCCGGGATCAACGTCGCCGCCCTCGGGATCGTCGGCTACGTACTGCTGCTGGCGAGCGCGTTCCTCGCCAGCGACGCCGCTCGCTTCGGTGGCTTCGTCGTCGCCCTCGGCGGCTTCGGCTTCAGCGTCTACCTGACCTACATCGAGGTCTTCAAGATCGAAGCGATCTGCCAGTGGTGCGTCGCCAGTGCCGTCCTGATGACGATTCTGTTCCTGCTGAACGCGACGCGGCTGATCGGCTACGCCGGCGCCGAAAGGGAACTGGCGGCCGATGCCGGCTGAGAAGAACGATCGGCGCACGAAACTGCTGCAGCTGGCCGCCGGCGCGGTCTTCCTGGCGATCGTCGCCGTCGCGGTCCTGATCGTGGTCAACTCGACCGGCAACGGTGGCGACACGAGCCTCGAGGGCAAGGCCGAGGTCAACCGGCTCCTGAAGGGGATCCCTCAAGGGATGGCCCTGGGCGACCAAGGACTGGTACTTGGCGACCTCAAGGCGCCCGTCGAACTGGTCGAGTACGGCGACCTGCAGTGCCCGGTCTGCAAGGGCTACTCGGAAGACGTCCTGCCGCCGATCATCGAAAACGAAGTCAGAAAGGGCCAGGCGAGGATCGTCTTCCTCAACTTCACGATCATCGGCGAACAGTCGGTCGCGGCCGGCGCTGCGGCGCTTGCCGCCGGCAAACAGGGCCGGGGCTGGAACTACGTCGAGCTCTTCTACCGCAACCAGGGCGAAGAGAACTCCGGCTACGTCACCGACGAATTCCTCAAGGCAATTGCCGAAGGCGCCGGAGTCAAGAACATTGCCGAATGGGAGCGCGAACGCAAGCAGCTGACGTCCGAAGTCGGGAGCAGCACCGCCGACGCCCAGAGCCTCGGCTTCGAAGGGACGCCGTCCTTCGTCGTCAGAGGCCCCAACACGGGCCTGGAACTCCTCGGAACCCCCGATTCCACGGCGGCCCTGGAAGAAGCGATCGAAAAGGCGGGCTAAGACCTCAACCGGGTTTCCTTGCCCAGGTTGACATAACCGCCATTATCGTGCGTTGAATCTGGTGAGAGGGTGTCTTGGGTAGTCCATACCCTTCCGCGCCCATGTCCCCTTTCTGGCGAGGTTTCGCAGTCGCTCTTGCCCTCATGGTCGCTGGGGGCATTCGGCGTCGCAGGCGTCATCGTGATCAAGGGCCACATCAGTTTTTCCAGTGAGGCCCTATCCGACATCGCGCAGATCGGCGCCACGCTGCTCGTGGCCTATGCGGTCGAGATGGCGTGGTTCGTCAAAGAATCCCGGGTTCGCGGGAGAAAACGCGAAAACTGGGTCGGTTCGCCGAGGTCGGCTCGGGTCAGGGTTGGGTGTGGTGAGTTAACCCGCCTATAGCCCGGTTAACTCACCACTTGTCAGGCGGCGTCGCGCTGCGCCGGCGCCGGCTCGTCCTGGTGCTCGTCGCCCGCGCTGTGCGCCGCTCGCTCCTCGTAGGCGCGGCGGGCGCCGTGGTCGACTTCGATCATCAGCTTGTCGACGCCCATCGCGCGGCCGAGCGCCTCGCGCCAGCTGCGCGGCAGCAGCTGCAGGAACTTGTAGAGGCCGCCGTTGGCCCGCGGCACGAAGACGTCGAAGCGCGGGATTTCCATCGCCTCGACGATCTCGTTGGCGACGTCGGATGCCTCGACCGGCTTCACCCATTTCTGGCCGACGCCGCTGGTCAGCTCGGTGTTGACCACGGTCGGCATCACGCAGAGGACCTCGATGCCGGTGTCACGCAGCTCCGCCCGCACCGCCTCGCTGAGGCCGACGACTGCGTGCTTGGTGCCGCTGTAGGTGGCGATGCCCGGGATCCCGGCCTTGCCCGCCTGCGAGGCGATGTTGACGATGTAGCCGCTGCCGCGCGGGCGCAGGCGGTGGATCGCCAGCTGGGTGCCGGTGGCGACGCCGATGAAGTTGATCTCGATCTGGCGGCGGATCGAGTCCTCCCCCTCCTCGGCGAACGGGGTCACCGGCATGATCCCGGCGTTGTTGACCACCGCGTCGACGGGCCCGAGCTGGCGCTCGGCCTCGTCGAGGAAGCGCTCGAAGGAGGAGCGGTCGGTGACGTCGAGCTGCAGCGCCACCGTGCCGCCCCCGAGCTCGGCGGCGGTCTTCTCCGCCAGCTCGAGATCGAGGTCGCCGATGGCGACGCGGCAGCCTTTCGCGACCAGGGCCTTGGCCGTCGCCTTGCCGATCCCGCGCGCAGCGCCGGTGATCGCCACGACCTTGCCACCCAGTTGCCGTCGCTCTTTCGCCATCGTGCTCCTCCTCCGGTTGCGGCGGCCTTCCCTAGGCCGCCGGTTTGTAGACGGTGACCACGGCGGCGCCGCCGAGGCCGATGTTGTGCTGCAGGGCGGTCTTCGCGCCCTCCACCTGGCGCTTGTCGGCTTCGCCGCGCAGCTGCCAGGTCAGTTCCGAGCACTGCGCCAGGCCGGTCGCGCCCAGCGGGTGGCCCTTGGAGATCAGCCCGCCCGAGGGGTTGACGACCGGACCGCTGCCGCCGTAGGTGGTCGCTTCTTCTTCGATCAGCTTGTGCGCCTCGCCCTCGGCCGCGAAACCGAGCGCTTCGTAGGTGATCAGCTCGTTGGCGCTGAAGCAGTCGTGCAGCTCGCAGACGTCGACTTCCTCGGCGGCGACTCCCGCTTCAGCGTAAGCAGCGTCCGCCGCCGTCTTCGACATGTCGGAGCCGACGATCGTCATGCAGTCGGCGTTCTCGTCGAAGGTCGAGCTGAGGTCGGTGACCATCGACTGGCCGGCGATCTCGATCGCCTGCTCCCAGAGGCCGTGCTCCTCGACGTAGCGCTCGGAGGCGACGATCGCGCAGGCCGAGCCGTCGGAGGTCGGCGAGCACTGCAGCTTGGTCAGCGGGTCGTGGATCATCTTCGCCGCCTTGATGTCCTCCAGCGAGTACTCGTCCTGGAACTGGGCGTAGGGGTTGTTGACCGAGTGCTTGTGGTTCTTCCAGCCGATCCAGGCGTAGTGGTCGGGCTCGGAGCCGTACTTCTGCATGTGGTCGCGGCCGGCGTTGCCGAACATCTGCGGCGCCGGGGGCGACTGCTCGGGGTCGCGGATCTCGAACATCCGCATCGCGTGCTTGTCGAGCGCGTTGGTGCGGTCGGTGTACTTGACGCCGAGGCTGCCCGGCTCCATCTTCTCGAAGCCCAGCGCCAGCGCGCACTCGACGAGGCCGCCTTTGACCGCCTGCCGGGCCAGGAACAGCGCCGAGGAGCCGGTCGAGCAGTTGTTGTTGACGTTGACGACCGGAATCCCGGTCAGGCCGAGCTGGTAGAGCGCCCGCTGGCCGTAGGTGGAGTCGCCGTAGCAGTAGCCGGCGTAAGCCTGCTCGACGTCCTCGTACGGGATGCCGGCGTCGCCCAGCGCCTTCTCCCCCGCCTCTTTGGCCCAGTCCGGGTAGTCGCCCTCCTTGGTGCCGGGCTTCTCGAACTTGGTCATCCCGACCCCGATCACGTACGTCTTGGTGCTCAACTCTCCACTCCTCCTAAGTTTGGCTGACCAGCCAAATCTAGCGAGGATCGGCGATTTGGCCAGGCCCGCCATAAGAGGAAGGCGATGAGGATGCCCAGCGCGGTGCCGGTGGCGCGCTGTCCGGCGGCGCGGAAGGCGCCCTCGCCGAGGGTGCTGCTCATCAGCACGACGTAGGTCGTGATCGCCGCGGTGAAGAGCGCGTACTGGACCGTGAGCAGGCCGAAGCTGAGCGCGGCGGCGACGGTGAGGACGCTGCCGAGGACGAGGTCGTCGCCGCCGAAGGCCTCGGCGACCGCGGTGGCGACGGTGAGGCCGAGGACGGTGCCGAGTGCGCGCAGGATCAGGCGGTGGTCGGTCTCCCCGCGGTCAGGGCGCATCACGAAGAGGATCGTCAGCGGGATCCAGAAGCCGTGCTCATGGAGGTCGAGGAGGCGGTAGGTGGCGACGCCGGCGGCGAGGGCGGCGCCGAAGCGGATCGCGTGGCGGGCGCTGGTCGAGCCGAGCGTGAGGTTGGCGCGCAGGGCGGCCGTCGCGGCGCGGGCGTCCCAGGCCTTTTCCGGCTCGTCGGTCGCCCTGTCGACGGCGAGCCAGACGACCAGCGACCAGGCGACCTGGGTGAGGGCGCCGATCGTGCCCCAGAGGAGCGCGGCGTCGGCATCGCCCGCCGGCAGGAAGAGGCCCTGGGCGATCAGCATCGCCAGGGTCACCGAGAGGCCGACGATCGCCAGCCGCAGCGAGACCGCGAAGCAGTAGCCGGCGAGCAGGCCGCAGAGGCCGAGGGCGAGGGCCGCGGTCGGGCCGGTCTGGCTGCTGAGGACGCCGAGGCAGGCGGCGATGCCGATGAAAGGCGCGGTCGCCGCCTGCCAGCCGGCGCGCGGCTTGGCCGGGGCGTCCATGCCGGGGAAGCCGTTGATCAGGGCGCCGGCGGCGATCGCGCCCTTGGTCGGCGCGTCGAAGCCCAGCTCGACGATCAGGGCGAGGCCGATCGGGACGGCCAGCAGCGCCCCGCGGCGGATCGCCGGCCCCGGCTCGCTCGGCCCGATCGCGAACAGCGGCGAGGCGCGCAGTTCCCGCGCCCTCCCGGAGGCGTTGAAGAGGCGCGAGGTGGACCGGCCCGGCACGGCCCTGAGGGTAACCTGAGGGGTCGTGGTCCACGCCGCCATCAGCAGCGATCCCGCTTCGGGAGTGGGGATCTTCGCCGCCCTGGCGGCCGGCGTCGTCTCGTTCCTCTCCCCCTGCGTGCTGCCACTGGTGCCGGGCTACCTCTCGGCGGTGACCGGCGTCTCGGCGAGCGAGCTCGACGAAGCCGACTGGCGCCGCGTGCTCGGCCCGAGCCTCTTGTTCGTCGCCAGCTTCTCGACGATCTTCATCCTGCTCGGGCTGGCGAGCACCGGCATCGGCTCCTTTCTCAAGGACAACAAGGACCTGTTGACGACGATCTCGGGGGTGCTGATCATCGCCATGGGGGTTCTCTTCGTCTCCTCCCTCTTCATCACCCGGCTCAACCGCGAGTGGCACGTCGACGCGCTGCTCGAGCGGGCGGGCAAGGGCGGCCCGATCGTGGCGGGTGCGGCCTTCGCGATCGCCTGGACCCCGTGCATCGGACCGACCCTCGGCGCGATCCTCTCGGCAGCAGCCGTGACCGGCTCGGCGGCCCACGGCGCCTTTCTCCTCGCCGTCTACTCAGCCGGCCTGGCGATCCCCTTCATCCTCACCGCCCTCGCCTTCTCGCGCATGACCACCGCCTTCACCGTCGTCAAGCGCCACTACCAGGCGATCGTCGCCGTCGGCGGCGTGATCCTGATCGCCATGGGCTTCCTCATCCTCAGCGGCGAAATCTCACAGCTCAACATCGAAGTGCAGAGCTGGATGGAAAACTCCGGAATCGACTTCTGGAACCAGGTCTGAGCGGCCTGGACCGGCGCATCTCGGCGTCCTCGGTCGCTCGCGTGCAGAGCACGCCACGCTCCCTGCGTCCTTGATCTGCTTGGCCCAGCCCACTCAGTTATGAGTGGGAGCCACGGTCTCGAGCTCTTTGCCGACGGCCTCGGTGATCTCCAGGCCGTCGTCCTCGAGATCGCGAGAGCAGACGATCCGGAACCGCCCGGTCCCGATCTCGCCGTCGGGCACCACCGGCAACCCTCGGATCGTGTCCCATCCCAGCCGCTCGACCTCAAACGGGTTCATCCGCACCTCCGCCGCCGGAAACGGGCAGTTCATGTTGTGCTGGTCGATCGCCTTCGAGATCGCCTCGAGGTTCTTCGCCTCCGGGGAAGCCATGCCCCGAAGTCTAAGCCTGCGGCCGCCGAGGGCGGCCGCAGGCTTAGACGCTGCGTCAGTTCAACTAATTCCCATTGAATCCGGCATTAGTCGTCGACTTTGAGGCCTTTCGGTTCTGTGGCGGTGTAGGTGCCCGTCCATACGGCCGTCGGAGGGCAAACGAAGTTGCTGCCGACGGGGAACTTCTCAGCCACCGCGTTTGCGGTGAAGGTGCCGCTCGCGAGGGTCCCGACAGGGGTGCCATTTGTCACACCGTAGATGCAGCTGCCCAAGAGAATCGTGTTTATTGTCACTTCGAACGTGCCGGTTGCGCTGACGTTCCCGCTTCCTGTCCCGTTCACCTGCAGGCTCGAGACAGTGAGCGTTTTAGTCGGAAAGGTGCAGCTGCCCCAAGTCAGCGTTTCCACGTTGCCTTTCACGGCTACGCCCGTCCCACCTTCGTTGGTGGTTTTCCCACTTGCTGTGGAGGAGCTGCACTGATCGATTTCTTCACCGATTGTGTTCACCAGGACGGCCGATTTACCGGACGGGATGCTGAAGTCGATCGTCGATCCCGTTTTGACGACTTCGCCGGCTTCATTTGTCAGCGTGGTCGCCGAGGCGGTGCCGACTCCGACAAATGCAATCAGGGCCGCTGCCGCCACGGCGGCAACGCCGAGCATCTTCACGTGTTTCATATCCACCCCTCTTTGGGAATACTACTTTATACTTATTGAGTACTCTTAGCATTCCCAATGGCGGGCGTCAACTGCCTTCTGTTGGCGCCTAGGCAGGCGAAAAGCTGCGGCCGCCCGAGGGCGGCCGCAGAGCATCGTTGCGCTTCCGTTCAGCTGATGCCGACCGAATCCGACTTATGCGTCGACTTTGACCTCTTTCGGTTCTGTGGCTGTGTAGGTGGCGGTCCACAGAGAGGTCGCCGGGCAGGCGAGGCTGCTGCCGGAGAACTTCTCCGCCACGGCGTTGGCAGTGAAGGTGCCGTTCGCAAGGGTCCCAAGCGGGGTTTCTTTTGTCACACCGTAAATGCAACTGCCGAACAAAATCGTGTTGATTGTCACTTCGAACGTGCCGGTTGCGCTGACGTTCCTTTCGCCGGTCCCGCTCACCTGCAGGCCTGCGAGGGTTTTCGTTTCAGTCGGGAAGGTGCAGCTTTTCCAAGTCAACGTTTCCACGTTGCCCGTTACGGCTACGCCGGTCCCACCTTCGTTGGTGGTTTTCCCGCTCACTGTCGAGGTGGTGCAGGTGTCGAGCGGTTCGCCTCCTGTTTCCGTCAGGACGGCCGCTTTCCCGGACGGGATACTGAAGTCGACCGTCGATCCCGTTTTGACGACTTCGCCGGCTTCATTTGTCAGCGTGGTCGCCGAGGCGGTGCCGACTCCGAGGAATGCCAATAGGGCCGTCGCTGCCACGGCGACTAGGCCGAGTATCTTCATGTACTTCATGGGTATATCTCCTCTTCTGGCGCCGTATGGCGCCTTTTGCGTTACGGCTTGCGCGTGAAACGCTGTGTCTTCAGCGCAGCGGAAGGAGGAGAGCCAGTCGGCTCCCTCCCTCCCTGTATCGGGGTCCTGCTTCATCCCTCATCCCGATACAGCTACGCCTCATACCCATCTCGGTACGGGTCAAACGTTCCAGTTTTCTAAATTTTTTATCGGCTAAAACTCAGGTCCACCAGCCACGCACGCGCAGCTAAAGCCGAAGCCCCGCTCATCGCGGCGGCAGTGGCTGCCTCGGGGAAGAACTCGGTCTTCTCTATGGACTCCGCTGGTCGCCCGCCTAACCTGAGGCTGTGAGGGACTGGACCCGCGTCATCGCCCATCTCGACATGGACGCGTTCTACGCGTCGGTGGAGCTGCGGCGGCGGCCTGAGTTGAAGGGCAAACCGGTGGTGGTCTGCGGCTCGGGGCCGCGGGCGGTGGTGACCACGGCCAGCTACGAGGCGCGGAAGCTGGCGGGGATTCATTCGGCGATGCCGGCGGCGGTGGCCCGGCGGCGGTTGCCGGACGCGATCTACCTGCGGCCGGACTTCCCGGCTTACCGGGAGGCGTCGGGGCAGGTGATGGACGTCCTTCGGGGCAATGCCGAGGTGGTCGAGGTGGTGGGGCTGGACGAGGCTTATCTCGATCTGACCGGGCTGTTCTCGCCCAAGGCCGTTATGCGGCGGATCGCCAACGAGATCCGGGTCGAGACGCAACTGACCTGCTCGGTCGGGATCTCCGAGAGCCGGATGCTGGCCAAGATCACCAGCGAGCTCGGGAAGCCGCGGGGAATGGTGGTGCTCTCGCGCGAAGCGGCCTTGGAGCGCTTTGCCGACCACTCCCCCGGTCTCATCCCCGGCATCGGCCCGAAGACCGTCTCCCGCTTGGAGTCGATGGGGGTCGACACGCTCGCCGACCTGCGCCGCCATGAGCGGCAGGAGCTGGAATCGACCTTCGGCCCCCGCTCCGGCGCCTGGCTGCACGCCCGCGGCAACCTCGTCGACAACACGCTGGTCACGCCCGAACACGAGACCAAGTCGCAGTCGACCGAGATCACCTTCGACGTCGACGTCAACCAGCGCGCGGAGCTGGAGCGCCATCTCCACGAGCTCTCGGAGGAGCTCTGCCGGCGCTTGCGCAAACGGGAGCTCGAGGGTCGCACGATCGGGATCAAGATCCGGCTCGACGACTGGACCAACGTTACCCGCTCGCACACGATCGACGGGCCGACCAACGACCCGGCGGTCGTCGGCCCGGTCGCGCTCGACCTCCTGCGCGCCTACGACCCGCAGCGCCCCGTGCGGCTGCTCGGGGTCCGCGTCGCTTCGTTCGACTCAGGCGAAGCGGCCGAGCCGGAGCCGACCGACGGCCAGCTCCAGCTCGGACTCGCTTCTTGACGACTTAGCGGCTTGCCAGGACCGTGCCGACGCCGGGGAAGCCCAGCTTCTCCTTCACGGCCTCGGTCAGGTCGTAGTCGCGCCCGGCGACGTACGGGCCACGGTCGATCACCGGCACCGTCACGGTGCGGCCGTGGTAGCGCAGCTTCACCTTCGTCCCGCAGGGGAGCGTCTTGTTGGCCACGCCCATCGTCCCCGGCATCAGCGTCCCGCCGCAGGCGACGCCGTTGCCGTAGAGGCCCGGTCCGTAGTAGGACGCCCCGGCCAGGCGGTAGGTGGTCAGCTTGCGGCCGGGGCTCTTCGACCCGGCCGCCCACCGGTCGTGCAGGCCGAAGGCGCGCACCGCGTAGCTGCCGATCCGCCCGGGGACCCAGTGCAGCGCGAAGGTCCCGTTGGCCTTGGTCGTGACGCCGCGCACGCCCCCATCCGGGCCGCGGAAGACGACCTTGACCCGGTGTCGGCCGCTCGGCCGCACCTTGCCGCGCACCGCCAGCCCGTTCCCCTTCAGCAGCGAGTGCGTTGAGAGGTGCAGGGTGACGTGGGAGCTAGACCGCTCGTGGTGCCTGTGGCCGTCGGTTTGCGCCATCGCCGGCGCCAGGCCGATCGACAGCGCAGCGGCAGTCGCCACCGCGGGCAGGAGTTTTCGCCTGGACGTAATTATTTGTCAGCTCGCTTTCTGTCCGCCTACGGGGTTAGCTGACGGGCTCGCGATCGCCGGCTCTTCCGGTTCTCTCGCTACGGGCGGCTCGCCGCCCGATTCGCCCCGGCCGCGTCTGGCGCGGCGGTGGGTCCCCCGCTCCCCCGCGCTGGGCGCGAGAGACTCGGCAGTTCGTTTAGGTCGTTCTCAGGTCGAACACCGTAGGGACACCCTTGTCGCGGGAATGTGAGCAGACGCACATATTTGGAAGCTGCACGAAACCCTGCCAAATCGGCTTCAGCAAGCCTTTCGCTCTGCTTTAGCCGGCTCTGGACACCTGTGCGAATATGTCTAAATGACGAAGCCCGAACGACTTAGCGGCCTGGACACCTCCTTCCTCCACCTGGAGCGATCCGGCGCCCATATGCACGTCGCCTCGGTCAGCATCTTCAAAGGGGAAGCCCCCACTCATAAGGAGTTCCGCGACCACATCGCCTCACGCCTGCACCTGGTCCCGCGCTTCCGCCAGAAGCTGCGCTTCGTCCCCTTCGGCCAGAGTCGGCCGGTCTGGGTCGATGACCCGCACCTCAACATGGAGTACCACGTGCGCCAGACCGCGCTGCCGGCGCCGGGCTCCGACGAGCAGCTGCGCAACCTCGCCTCGCGGATCTTTTCCCAGCAGCTCGACCGCTCGAAGCCGCTCTGGGAGCTGTGGCTGGTCGAGGGCCTGTCCGGCGACCGTTTCGCGATCATCGGCAAGAGCCACCACGCCCTGGTCGACGGCGTTTCCGGCGTCGACATCACCACCGTCCTCTTTGACCTCGACCCCGAGCCGCAGGGCGCGCCGGACAAGGCACCGCCGTGGCTCGCCTCGCCCGAACCGACCGACATGCGGCTGCTGGGCGAGGCGCTGAAGGAGCGGATGACGAGTCCGAGGGAGATCTACCGCGGCTTCCGCGCGGCACTGCGCGGCCCGCGCCAGGTATTGCGCGGGCTCGGCGCCACCTCGAAGATGGTCAGCGCCGGGATGTCCGCCCCCGACAGCGTCTTCAACGTCGAGATCGGCCCCCACCGTCGCTTCCAGATGACCCAGGCCGACCTCGACGACCTGAAACGGGTCAAGGACGCCCACGGCGGCACCGTCAACGATGTCATCCTCTCGATCGTCGCCGGCGCCCTCGGCAAATACTTGCGCGCCCGCGGTCACGACACCGAGGGCCTGGAACTGCGGGCGATGGTCCCGGTCAGCGTCCGCGCCACCGACGAGCACGGCGCCCTCGGCAACCGGATCACGGCGATGTTCGCGCCGCTGCCGGTCTGGTGCGAAGACCCGGTCGAGCGCCTGCACCTGATGAGCGCCGAGATGGGCGACCTCAAGTCCTCCGGCCAGGCGGTAGGGGCCGAGATCCTCACCAAACTGACCGACTTCGCGCCCTCGACGATCGCCTCGCAGGCGGCGCGCCTGCAGCCGGCGCAGCGCTTCTTCAACCTCGTCGTCACCAACGTGCCGGGGCCGCAGTTCCCGCTCTACGTGCTCGGGCGCAAGATGGAGTCGATCTTCCCGATGGTGCCGCTGGCCCGGCGCCAGGCGCTCTGCGTCGGGATCATGTCCTACAACGGCCAGGTCAACTTCGGCCTCGTCGGCGACTACGACGGGATGGCCGACCTCGACAGCTTCGCCCTCGACCTCGAGGCGGCGACGCAGGAGGTCATGGCCACCGTGCCCAAGATCGCCGCCAGGAAGAAAGCGAAGAAGGCGAAGGCCAAAGCGGCGGCGACATCCAGCAACGGCGCCGGGCCGGTTGCCACCGAGTCGCGCTCTTAGCGCCTAGCGCAGCAGTTCGCCGCTGACTTCGAACGGCAGGCCGTCGGTCAGGTAGAGCCAGTCGAGGCGACGGGCGCTGAAGCCCTTCGCCCGGGCGTCGGCGTTGACCACGACCGCGGTGATCCGCTTGAAGCGGCCGGGATGGAAGAGGCGCACCGTCAGCAGCCCTCCCCCGCGCTTGAAGTTGATCCGCGAGATGGTGCGGCCACCGCGCTCGCTGCCGATCCGCCCGACCAGCGCCAGTCCGGCGGCGGTCCCGCGCGGCGCGGTGAGGTGGACGACGACGGCCTTGCCACCCCCCGCCCGCACCCGCAGCAGCTGGAAGGTGGTGTGGTTGAGGAAGCGGGTCAGCGGCTGCCCGTCCAGCTGCAGGTGACCCTGCCGCCGCATGTCCGGGAAGAGGCGGCTCTCACGGAAGCCCTTCCCGGTTCGCCACTCGGGCACGGCGGCGGCGAAGTGGGTGAAGTCGCGGCTGAGGCTCGAGGCGCCAGCGGCGCGGATCGCCCGTTCGTAGCTGGAGACCGAGAACCCGCCCGGTTTGGCGTCGATCGCCCCCGCCCAGGCCTTGCGGATGACCGCCGCGCCGTAGCGCCGCGCCTGCCACTGGTTCCAGACGGCGCTGCCGTACTCCTTGATCGAGTTCGCCGTCAGCGGCGTTTCCCACAGCTTCACCCAGCGGCGGATGTAGCGCAGGTAGTCGTCGATGCGGTCGTAGACCTCGTCCTCCATCCAGGTCGCGGTCGACTCGGCGAACCAGGGGTCTTGGTAGGCGTCATAGCCGAATTGGAGGATGTGGTTGTACTCGTGGGCGAAGGTGACCTCGAGGTCGTTGAGCGGCTTCGTCCCCGGGAACTCGAAGGCGCTGTAGTCGTTGTCGAGGACGAGGTAGCCGTGCAGCCGGCGCGGGATCCGGTGCTGTTTGGTCGCCTGGCCGCGGTCGGGCGCCGCGTAGCCGAACAGTTCGCCGCCGATCTGCGAGAGGTAGACGTCGGTCTTGCCGTTGCGCCCGCCTATGCGCCCGTCGCTGCGCGGCTCGCGCCAGCCGAGCTTGTCGTTCTCGACCGTGTGGACGTGTTCGGCCACCTTCAGCACCCGCTCGACGAATTCGGGGACGCCGTTGCCGTTCTTGTCGGTCAGGCTGGGCGCGTCGAGTCCCTGGTCGACCCAATGGACGCAGAAGTGCAGCGAGCAGGCGGGCGAGTTCTTCGCCTCCGGCACCGAGTAGGCGTTGCGGTTCGGGTCCGGGTCGTCGGTCGGCCGCAAGCGGTGTTCGGTCGGCCGTTCCTCGGGCATGATGAACGGCTTCTGCGCCTTCGAGGCGAGGCTGGCCGGAGCAACGTCGATCGCTGCCTGGGCAGCGGGCGCTGCGGCGAGGACCAATAGCAGGGCCGCCGAGGTACCGACCAGGTGGCGCCGGCGGTTCCGCATGGTTTGGAGAACCCTAGCGGGGGGCGAAAGTCGCCCTCGGGGTTCGGAGGGAGACCGCGGGTAATAGCCTCCGCAGGGCTCGATGCGCGTAGCCCTCGCCCAGATCAACCCCACCGTCGGCGCGATCGACGCCAACGCCGCCAAGGTGGCGGAGTGGATCGGCCGCGCCCGCGACGAGGGCGCCGAGCTGGCGATCTTCCCCGAGCTCTGCATCCCCGGCTACCCGGCCGAGGACCTCTACCTGAAGCGCCACTTCCTCGCCGCCAACCAGCGCGCGGTCGAGGAGCTGGCGCAGGAGGCGACCGGGATCACCGTCCTCGTCGGCTTCGCCGAGCCCGCCGCCGACCAGGCCGACGAGCGCCACGCCCACAATTCGACCGCCGTCCTCGCTGACGGCGCCGTGCAGGCGGTCTACCGCAAGAACCGGCTCCCCAACTACGCGGTCTTCGACGAGCAGCGTTACTTCGTGCCGGCACACGAGCCGCTGTCGATCGCGGTCGGCGGCGAGAAGGTCGGGCTGACGATCTGCGAGGACGTCTGGCTCCCCGGTGACCCGGCGCAGGCCGAGGCCGAAGCTGGCTCCCGCCTGATCGCCAACCCCTCCGGCTCCCCTTACCACCGCGGCAAGGGTCGCGAGCGGGAAGAGATGTTCGGCGAGCGTTCGCGCGCCTACGGCGCCTATTTCGCCTTCTGCAACCTGGTCGGCGGCCAGGACGAGCTCGTCTTCGACGGCCAGAGCCTCGTCACCGCCCCCGACGGCTCGGTGATCGCCCGAGCGGCGCAGTTCGAGGAGGAGCTGCTGGTCTGCGAGGTACCGCCCGGCGATCCCTGCCGGCTGGCCGAGCCGCTCTCCGACCTCGACGAGGTCTACGAGGCGCTGACGCTCGGCCTGCGCGACTACGTCTTCAAGAACGGCTTCAAGCACGTCGGCGTCGCTCTCTCGGGCGGAATCGACTCGGCCCTGGTGGCGATGCTCGCCGCCGACGCGGTCGGGCCCGAGCGGCTGACCTGCGTCGTCATGCCCTCCCCCCACTCCAGCGCCGCGACCCAGCAGGACGCGCGGGACATCGCCGGCAACCTCGGCTGCGAGCTGATCGAGATCGCGATCGAGCCGATGATGGAGAGCTACGAACGGGGGCTGAATGGCTACCTGAGCGAGCCGGAGGCAGCGGTGCCGCGCGACCCGACCAAACCCTCCGAGCCGGACCTGACGGCGGAGAACATCCAGGCGCGGATCCGCGGCAACTTGATGATGGCCCTCTCCAACCGGCACGGCTGGCTGGTCCTGACGACCGGCAACAAGAGTGAGATGTCGGTCGGTTACGCGACCCTCTACGGCGACATGGCCGGCGGCTTCGCGGTGATCAAGGACGTGCCGAAGCAGCTGGTCTACGAACTGGTGCGGCGCCGCAACGAGCGCGAGAGCCGGGAGCTGGTGCCGGCGAGCGTGATCGAGCGGGCGCCCTCGGCCGAGCTGCGACCCGACCAGCGCGACGAGGACTCGCTGCCGCCCTACGAGCTGCTCGACCGCATCCTCGAGGCCTATGTCGAGCGCGACCAGGGCCGCGAGGAGATGATCGCTGCCGGCCTGCCGGCCGATCGAGTCGACGAGGTGATCCGGCTGGTCGACCGCGCCGAGTACAAGCGCCGCCAGGCGGCGCCGGGGATCCGGATCACGCCGAAGGCCTTCGGCAAGGACCGGCGCCTGCCGATCACCAATCGCTTCGGCGGTTAGCTCAGGCGCCGGGTCGCGGGCGGACGGCGATCGTCATCCGGGCGAGGGCGCAGAGCTTTCCCTCGTCGTTCAGCACTTCGCACTCCCAGATCCAGGTGGTGCGGCCGCGGTGGCGGGCCTTCGCCCGCACTTCGACCCCGCCCTCGGTGACCGGGCGGATGAAGCTGACGTCGATCGACTGGCCCATCGCCGCCATCCCGTCCTCGTAGACGGCGCCGGCGGTCGCCCGCGAGCAGACGCTCTCGACCAGGGTCGACATTACGCCGCCGTGCATGAGGCCGAAGGGCTGGCGCAGCTCGTCGCGGATCGGCAGCCGCACCCGGGCGTCGTCGGGGTCGTCGCTGAGCCACTCGGTGCCGATCAGACCGTCGAAATGTTGCGGCTTAACCTGAGCCTCCTCGTTCACGCCACGCACCCTAATAGGCTTCCCCTCCGGTGGCGCTGAGCGACGACCAGAAGGCGATCCTGCGGCTGCTCTCGCAGCGTGGTGCGCAGGGCTATGACGATCTTGCCGCCCTGATGGGGATCTCGGTCGACGAGGTCCATGCGCGGGCGAAACAGGCGGCGGTCGATTTGGAAGCGGAAGGGATACCGGCGCCGGCAATTCCAACGCCTCCGGGGGACGGGGACTCTCCCTCCGGAGCAAAGACTGGGGAGGCTCCCGAGGGAGAGTCCCCGTCCCCCAAGGTCCCGAAAGCGACGGTGCCGTCCGAGAAGCCGAAAGCTAAGGCGGGGCCGGTTGTTCCGATTCCGCATCATGAGCATGGGCACAGTCCTAAGGAGATTGCTCGTGAGGCGAAGTTGTTGGAGAACCGGGGGTTATGGGCGATTTTGGCGGGGGTCGCGATTGTCGTGCTGTTCGTGGTGATCCTGCTCGTCACCGGTGGCGGCGGTTCGGGGTCGGACAGCACCACCACCGCTTCCTCCTCTTCGGGCGGCAGTTGCAAGCTCGGGACGGCGCCGAAGCCGAACGGCAAACTCCTCACCGCCCTCGCCGCGGCGGCGGTGAAAAGCCCGAAAGAAGTGACGCGGGCGGTCCTCAACCCGGTCGACGGCAGTGAAGCGCGAGGCCTCGCGGTCTTCGGCCGCGTCAAGAACAGCCTGGCACTGCAGGTGGCCGCCGAAGGGCTTCCGCCGAGCAGCAACTGCGGCTACACGATCTGGGTCGCGGCGAACCCGAAGAAAATGCTGCCCCTCGCCTCGACCGAAGTGCGCAAGGACGGGCGGATCAGCGCCCAGGTCGAAGTGCCGGTCGAAGTCCTCGCCTACCTGGCGAACGAAACCTTCGGCCAGATCGCGATCACCCAGACCGACGAATCGCAGCTGAAAGCCTCGCTGGCACAGGCGACGAAGAAGAAAGAAGCGCCGCTCTACACCGGCACCGAAGTCCTCCGCGGCACCGTCCAGGGCCCGATCGTCGGCGTCGCCAAGAAGTAGCGCGCAAGTTTCTGGTTTTTTGGTCAGGATTCCTGTAGGTGCCCTAGCCTGCCGGCAATGTCCTGCTCACGTCGATCTCGGCAACTCTTGCTTTGGCCCCTCCTCGCCCTCGCGTTGTTCGCCGTCGGGTGCGGGAGCAGCGGGTCCGATTCGGCTACGGCTGGCACCCCCACGAATGGCCGTGCTCCCGGCCCGACGGAAGCCGAGCTTCACTCCCTGGGCAGCAGCGGGGTGACCGGAACGGTCGTCTACGTGAAGCGGTCTTCCGGCCTGCCCCTGATGAAGATCAGCATGAGCGGGCTCGAGCAAGCGACCGGGGAGAAGCAGTACCTCCTCTGGCAGATGGGCTCTCGGCACAACATGGTGTCCTTCGCCAGCTACCACGTGCCCAACGGAGGAAAGCTCTCGGTCAATCTGGAACCCAATCCGGAGTCCCTTTCCTTCCTCGAAGACGGAAGCACAACCGAATTCCTCGTCACCAAGATCAACAACGACGATCGCTTCTTCGCGGCGACGGAAAAGGCGCCGAGCGCCAGCGATCCTGCTCAGATCGGCGAACCGGTGGCCCGCGGAACCTTCACCGGCCCGCTCGTCGGCTCGGAAGGCAGCGAATAAGGGGTCAGCTTTCGGGCAGGAGCTTCCCGGGGCTCATGATCCCGGCGGGGTCGAGCTGTTCCTTCACCGCGCGCAGGACAGCAATCCCGGTCTCCCCCACCTCGGCCTCCATGTAGGGGGCGTGGTCGCGGCCGATCGCGTGGTGATGGGTGATCGTGCCGCCATGGGCGACGATCGCCTCGCAGGCGGCGCGCTTGACCGAGGCCCATTGCTCGATCTCGGCGCCGCGGCGGCCGCGGGAGATGAAGGTGAAGTAGAGCGAGGCGCCGTCAGCGTAGGCGTGGGAGAGGTGGCAGAAGACGAGGCCCGGCGTGCCTTGCTGCTCGAGGGCGGTGTGGATTGCGCCGCTGACCGCCGCGTGCAGCTCGCCGAAGCGGCTCCAGGTGTGCGAGGTCTCGAGCGTCTCCACCATCGCCCCCATCCCCATCAGCGTGTCGCGCAGGTAGGGACCCTGGTAGCGGCCGTGCTCCCAGGCGCGCCCGGCGGCCTGGCCGAGGTAGGCGGCACCGCCCGCCCGCAACGTGCGAACGGTGAGGGCGCGGCGGCGGGCGACCGACTCCTCCTCGCCCTCGAAGCCGACGATGACCAGGGCGCCGCCGCGGCGGCCGCGGGCTCCCAGGTAGCGATCGAAGAGCTGGCCGCTGAGTCCGCGCGGTCCCGACAGTGCCAGCGTCCCCTCGGTCTCCTCCTCGTCGGAGACGCGGATGATCTCCGGTAGGCCTGGGCCCTGTGCGAGCGCCCGCACGGTTTCCGACCCGGCCTCGAAGCTCTCCGCCATCCACGCCTCGTAGCGCTTCACCGCTGGCGCGGGACGCACTCGCACGGTGACGTCGGGGATCACCCCCAGCACGCCCTCGGAGCCGATGACCAACTCCCGCAGCGCCGGCCCGGCGGCGGTGTGCGGCGTCGCCAAAGTCGTCAGCTCGCCTGTGGGGGCGAGCAGGCGCACCGAGGAGACCAGCGCGTCGAAGCGGCCGTACCCGCTCGAAGCCTGGCCGGCGGAGCGGGTCGCGGCAAAGCCGCCGACGGTTGCGTACTCGAAGGACTGCGGGAAGTGGCCGAGGGTGAGGCCGTGCTCGCCGAGCGCTGTCTCCGCCTCGGGCCCGCGCAGACCGGCGCCGAGGCGGGCGGTGAGGGAGTGCTCGTCGACCTCGACATCGCGTATAGCCCCGAGGTCGAGGCTGATCACGCGCCCGTGAGCCCCCCGCAAAGGCTCGACCCCGCCGACGACGCTGGTGCCGCCGCCGAAGGGGACGATCGCGATGCCCTCGGCAGTGCAGACGTCGATGACCCGCCGCAGCGCCTCGGCGTCGGTCGGCATGACGACAGCGTCCGGTGCGGCCTCCAGCGCCCCGTTCCGCAATCGCGCCAGGTCCCTATAGCCGCGCCCCGTCGCGTGGCGAACGCGGTCCTCGTCCCCCGTGAAGACGTACCCCTCTCCCACCGCCTCGACCAACGCCCGCGGCAGCGGCTCCGCCTGCGGCAATTCGAAATCCTCGAGCTCACGCGCCAACGGCCAAGGCTCCAGATCCCCAATCCGCTCCCGCAGCACCTCCAGGGCCTCCTCATCAAGGTTCGGCTCGACCGACGGGTCCCCCCACCCCCACCACTTCGCGTCCCTCCGGGGGATCACGTCAGCGCTCTCTCGATCCCATCGAGGGCTTCGTCGAGGACATCGCCTCGTGCCTTCCGCATCAGCGGCGAGCCGAGCTTGGACATGCCTTTCAGCGACTGCTCCTCGGTGAGGCTGACCTTGGTGTCGCCGTCGCGCTCGCGCAGCCCGATCTCCACCCGCAGCCCTTTCAGGTGCCGTTCGAACGGCGTTCCCTCCAGCTCCTGCTCCCAGACGTAGCGCTCGCGCTCGGCCGAGCTGACGCAGCGGAAGTCGGCGCGCACGCCGCGCCCCTCCGCGGTCTGCAGCACCTTCGTCCACTGCGTCCGCTTGCCCCCCGGCTTGGCGTCGACGTTCTCCACCCGCGCCGTCCGCGGCCACCAGCGCGGCAGGCTGTAGGGGTCGGAGACGAGCTTCCAGACGTCGCCGATCGGCGCCTCGACGGTGCGCGTGCGGGTGACGCGGGCCACTTATTCGCCGGCGAGCCGGCGCAGGTCCCGGACCAGCAGGAGGTGCTTGAGGTGACTGACCGTCGCCGCCAGGCTTTCCAGGCTCTGCAGCGCCTCCTTGCGGCGCTCGGGGTTGCGTGAGCGCAGCGACGGCCCCAGCAGCGCTTCCAGCAGGTTCGCCTCGCGGTCGGCCGAGGAGCGGAAGACGCGCAGGTTGCGCGCCGCCACGCCGACCCGCGAGAGCTCGTTGGCGGCGCGGACGATCTCGCGGTCGGTCTCGTCGTAGACGGTCTTGCCTTCGCGTTTCTCCGGCTGCACGATCCCGAAGTTCTCGAGCTCGGAGATCAGCTCCTCCCGGGCGCCGGTCTCCTCGACGATCTCCTCCAGCGTCAGGTAGGCGCGCGAGGTGTCGACGAGGATCGCCCGCCGCACCGCCCCGGTCGCCGGTTTGCGCTCGCTGTCGCCGCCGAGCACCATGTCGCCGCCTGCCGCCAGCTCCTGGCGGATCACCCGCAGCGGCAGGAACTCGTCGCGCTGGAGGCGCAGGATCGTCCGCAGCCGTTCGACGTCGGACTGGCTGTAGAGGCGGTAGCCGCCGGAGGTCCGCCGCGGGCTCAGCAGCTTCTGGTCCTCCAGGTAGCGGATCTTCGAGATCGAGACTTCGTCGAACTCGTTCTGGAGGATCTTGCAGACGGCGCCGATCGTCAGCGCCTTGCGCGGCCTGCTCGGCGAGTCGGCGCGCGCGGTCTGTTCGGACACGGCCATCTCAGCGCTCCAGGTAGCTCAGCTTGTACTTGCCGACCTGGATCTCGTCGCCGTCGGCGAGCCGGTGCGACTCGATCCGACGCCGGTTCACGTAGGTGCCGTTGAGCGAGCCGAGGTCGTCGATGTAGAGGCCGTCGCGGCGCCGCACCAGCAGCGCGTGGTTGCGGGAGACGGTGACGTCGTCGAGGAAGACGCCGGCATCGGGGCTGCGGCCGATCGAGACCCGCTCCTCGGCGATGCTGAAGCTCTCCCCCGCGCGGCCGCCGCCGCTGCGGATGACCAGCGCCGCGCCGCTCTCCTCGACCACCTCGTCGATGTCGACCGGCTGCATCTCGCCGGTCTCGTCGACCCGGTAGGTCATCGTCGTCGGTTCCTCGCCGGGCTCTTTCGGGCCGCCTAGGTAGGCGCCGCATTTCTGGCAGTAGTTCGCCCCCTCGGGGTTCGCGAAACCGCACTCGGGACAGTGGATCGCCATGGCCCTGCCCGCTCAGGCTGCGGGGTCGTCCTCCGGCAGCGACTGGGTCTTGCCGGCGAGGATCTGAGTCAGCTGCTCGACGTCGTCGCCGGAGATCACCGATTCCCCCGCCTCGCGTTTGTGGCGCAGGCGGTTGACCAGCTCCGCGCGCAGGATGTCGATCTTCCCGTGCAGGACACGCCGCTTGTAGGAGATCTCGTTCTCCTCTGCCGTCAGGTTGTCGATCATGTCCTTCAGCTCCTTGTCGCTGAGAGAACCGAGATCGGGAAAGGTCTCCTCCATCGTGCTCCTAACTCGAGGAGGCAGTGCCTCCGTTTGCGCGGGAGCCGATGATAGTCCCCGCCCCCCAAAGGTTCAACCGCAGGTTAAGGGTTTGGCTGTAGTTGAAGCTCAGCTTGCAGGACGGGTGGCGTGGACGGCGCGCAGTCCCTCGCGGGCGTATAGCCCGGTGGCGATGATCGCCATCACCAGGCCCCAGATGAGAAGCGCGGTCGCGACCCAGCCCGGCGCCAGCAGCGCCAGGAAGATTCCGCCCATGATCGGGAAGACCGAGATCCGCCCCGGCCAGTTGACTTCGATGTCGACACCGTGGCGGAGGCCGTAGGAGGCGAGCAGGAGCATCGCCAGCTCGCGCAAGGCCAGCAGCGCCAGCGCCCAGCGCGGCAGCAGCTCGAAGCTCCAGCAGACGACGGCGCCGGCGAGGATCGTGAGGCGGTCGACGAGCGGGTCGAGCAGCGCCCCCATGCGGCTGTACTGGCCGGTGATGCGGGCGAGGATGCCGTCAAGGTAGTCACCGGCCGCGATCGCCCAGAAGACCATCGCCGAGGCGAACGAGGTGCCGTCGTCGGTGTTGTAGGCGAGGACGAGGAAGACGGGCAGCGCCGCCAGGCGCAGGTAGCCGACCGCATTGGGGATCGTCCACGGGTGCAGTGGCTCGCCCTTGCGGGTCTGGCGCGGCGGGGGTGCGCTGCGGTCGAGACCGAAGAGGCGGCGCACGCGGCCGCGGCCGAAGGGGTCGTGCTCAGTCATCGAGGAGCGACAGCGCCTGGGCGGCGGCGTCCTCCAGGGGCAGCTTGTGCTCATCGCCGCTGGCGCGCTCGGAGGCCTCGACGACGCCCTCGGCGAGGCCGCGGCGGCCGGCGACGATCCGCAGCGGGCAGCCCAGCAGCTCGGCGTCGGTCAGCTTCTCCCCCGGCCCGGCGTCGCGGTCGTCGTAGAGGACCTCGGCGCCGGCGCTCTGCAGCTCCTCGTAGAGCCGGTCGGCAGCATCGCGCTCGGGCTCGCCCGCCTTCGCCAGCGAGACGAGGTGGACCGCCCACGGCGCGATCGACTTGGGCCAGACGATCCCGCGCTCGTCGGCGCGCTGCTCGATCGAGGCGGCGACGATCCGCGCCGGGCCGATTCCGTAGCTGCCCATCACGATCGGCTTCTCCACTCCGTCCTCGTCGAGGTAGGTGGCGCCGAGCGGCTCCGAGTAGCGGCTGCCGAGCTTGAAGATGTTGCCGACCTCGATCGCCGCCTCGATTTTGATCTCGCCGCCGCCCGGAGCGGTGTCGCCGGCCTCGACCGTGCGCACGTCCATCTCGTAGGCCTCGAAGTCGCGCCCCGGGTCGATCCCGCGCAGGTGGGTGTTCGGCTTGTTGGCGCCGCTGACGTAGGAGTTGCCGGTCAGCGCCGCGTCCTTGATGATCGGCAGGCCGCTGTCGACCGGGCCGAGGTAGCCGACCGGGCCGAGCTGCGCCTCGATCTCCTCGGCGCTCGCCTGCCGGAAGTCGCTTTTCATCCCGTTGCGCAGCTTGATCTCGTTGAGGCGGTGGTCGCCACGGAGCAGGACGAGGACCATCCCTCGCCCCTCGACGATGATCGGCAGGGTCTTGATGAAGGCGCCGCGCGGCAGCCCCAGGTGGCCGGCCACCTCCTCGACCTTGGCCAGGCCCGGGGTGTCGACCTCCACCGGCGCGTCCAGCGGCGCCGGCAGCTCGACCGGCTGCGGCTCGGCCGAGGCGATCTCGACGTTGGCGGCATACCCAGGCGCCAGCGCGACCTCGTCCTCGCCCGCCGGGCAGGGCGCCATGAACTCGTCGGCGCCGGAGCCGCCCATCATCCCGACGTCGGACTCGACCCGGTACCACTCGAGCCCGCAGCGATCGAAGATCCGCGCGTAGGCGCCTGCCTGCAGCTCATAGGAGCGCGCCAGTCCCTCCTCGTCGCGGTCGAAGGAGTAGGCGTCCTTCATCGTGAACTCGCGCGTGCGCAGGACCCCGGCACGCGGCCGCGCCTCGTCGCGCTCCTTGGCCTGGACGTGGAAGAGCATCAGCGGCAGGTCGCGGTAGGAGCGCACCTCCCGCGCCACGTGGTAGGTGACCGCCTCCTCGTGGGTCAGCGCCAGGACCAGCGGCGACCCCTTGCGGTCCTCGAGCTTGAACAGCTCCTCGATCTCATAGCGGCCGGTCTTCTGCCACAGCTCGGCCGGCTGCATGACCGGCATCAGCATCTCCTGACAGCCGATCGCCTCCATCTCCTCGCGGATGATCCCCTCGACCTTCCGCTGCACCCGCCACCCCGCCGGCAGATAGGTCCACAACCCCGCCCCCACCTGGCGGACCAGCCCGGCCCGCACCATCAGCTTGTGCGAGACCGCCTCCGCATCCGCGGGCGGGTCCTTCAGGGTCGGCAGGAAGGTCTGGGAGAGCCGGCTCACGGGCTGAAACCTATCCGCCGACCTGTGTCGCAGTCAGTGCTACAGTCGTGCACATGACCCGAGAGGTCTCGATTCGCGAGCTGAGGAACTCCACCTCCGATGTCGTTTCCGCCCTGGAAGCGGGAGAGCGACTGACCCTCACGGTTAACCGCCGGCCGGTGGCAGACATCCTTCCCCACGCCGAACAGCGCGATCCCTGGGTGGCCTCCAGCGAGCTCCGACGGATCCTGCGCGAGGCGCCCGCGGATGTGGCGCTGCTCGACGACCTCGCCGACGTCCGTGGCGCCGAGCTGGACGATTGAACAAAGCGGTCGCGGACACCTCGGTCTTCATCGCGCAGGAGACAGGCCGCGAGCTCGGGGAGCTTCCCGAGAAGGTCGCCGTCTCGGTGATTACCGTCGCCGAGCTGGAGCTGGGAGTTCTGCGCGCCACCGACCCGGAAGCCCGAGCGATCCGGCTCTCGACTCTCTCGCGGGTCCAGTCGACCTACCAACTGCTGCCGGTCGGAGCCGAAGTGGCGAGCTGCTTCGCGCGGATAGCCGCGGCCGAGCGGTCCCGCGGCCGTCGCCTCCGCCGGCACGACACCTGGATCGCCGCCACCGCCATGCGCCACGGTGCAGCGGTCCTCACCCAGGACGCCGACTTTTCCTCTTTCGAGGAAGTCGAAGTGATCCGAGTTTGAACGTCCTCGCCCTGACGTAGGCTGCGTCGCTCGGTCCATTCACAAGGGAGAGTCATGAGTCGAGCGGGTGTCCGTATCCAGATCCTTTTCGCGGCCTGCGTTGCTGTCGCCGCGCTGCTGGTCGCCCCGGCGGGCGCCGGCGCCGCGACCGTCGTCAACGGCGACTTCGAGACCGGCAACCTGACCGGTTGGCAGGTGTTCAACCTCCCTCCTGAACCCGAAAACAGCGGCAGCTGGTTCGCTTACACGGGCACCGCCTCTCCGTTTGAAGAAGGCCCCGAAGTCCCGCCGCCGCCTGCCGGCAATTTCGCGGCGATAACCGCCCAGGGGGGTCAGGGCACGCACATCCTCTACCAGGACGTCGCGCTGGAGCCGTACTGGACCCACCAGCTCTCGTTGCTCGTCTACTACCACAGCTTCGCGCCCCTGGCCACGCCCTCGCCAGAGACGCTCGACAACGGAATCCCCGCCGCCAACCAGCAATACAGGGTCGACGTGATGAAGCCGACCGCGTCGCCGGAATCGGTCAATCCGGAAGACATCCTCGCCACCGTCTTCGCGACCAAGACCGGGGACCCCGAAGAACTCGGCCCCACGCCCATCACCGTGGACCTGACTCCCTTCGCCGGCCAGACGGTGCGCCTGCGCTTCGCCGAGGTCGACAACGAATTCTTCTTCGCCGCGGGCGCGGACTCGATCTCGATCCAGAGCACGCCGCCGTCGAGCGCCTTCACCCAAGGCAAGCCGGTCTTCAACAAGAAGAAGGGCACCGCGAAATTACCCGTCACCGTTCCGGGCGCCGGCACGCTGACGATTGCCGACGTGAAGGCGACGAAGAAACGGGTCAAGACGAAGACGCTTCAGCTGACCGCAGGCGGGACCGTCAATCTCCCGGTCAAGCCGACCAAATCCGCCCGCAAGACCCTCAAGGCGAAGGGCAAGCTGAAAGTCAAAGTCAGCGTCACCTTCACCCCCACCGGGGGAACGGCGGCGGCGCAGACCCGCAAACTCACGCTCAAGCTGGCGCCCAAGTAGCGGCGCCAGTCAGGGCCTAGGCCCGGGTGAAGCGCCGTCCGGCCGTCGGCGAGGCCTCCTCGTCGAGGAGGACGCGGTCGGACTCGCCGCGCTCGACGGCTTCAGCCTCCATCTGGGCGATCTTCTCGGGGGTGAGTTCGCCCTCGTTTTCGCGCTCGATGTTGGCGACCCACTCGGCGCCCTCGCGGGACTCGGCCTCGTCGAACTCGACTTGGCCGCGGTCGAGGGACTTGTCGATCTCCTCGAACAGGGTGTCGACGAGGGTCGCCTGCGGGACCTTGCGCAGCGGTTTGCCGCCGGCGAAGATCAGGCCCTCGTTCTTGGCGCCGGCGATGCCGAAGTCGGCGTGGCTGGCCTCGCCGATGCCGTTGACGGCGCAGCCGAGGACGGCGACCTCGATCGGCTCCTCGTAGGCCTCGAGCCGCTGCTCGATCTCCGCCACCACCGAGTCCATGTCGAACTGGAGGCGGCCGCAGGTCGGACAGGCGATCAGCACCGGGCCGCGCTCGCGCAGCTGCAGCGCCTTGAGGATCTCCCAGGCGACCTTGACCTCCTCCTCGGCGTGGAAGGTCGAGAGGCTGATCCGGATCGTGTCGCCGATC